>Ga0256832_1001240_pt1 | contig 17099 bp, 8 predicted proteins | sample 134614metaG_FD_190534 | JGI IMG/M metagenome (GOLD analysis project Ga0256832, IMG submission 190534) | Hydrothermal vent microbial communities from Lau Basin, Pacific Ocean - 134-614 | ecosystem: Environmental > Aquatic > Marine > Hydrothermal vents | place: Pacific Ocean: Lau Basin | collected...
ATGGATAATTGAGCTACCTTTGCGGCGCTTATTACCCGATAGGTAGCTATGCAGAATTATGTACCTTTGCGTACATCTAAATGATTGTAAGATGAAATTTAATACTGTCAATACAGAAGAATATACGCTCTTTCAACTCAAGGAACACAACTTGAACTCTATGCTGGCGCCTAAACTCAAGTCTGAATTTGTCGTGCTTAGAAATGAAGGGGTGAGGGTCTTGATTTTTGATTTGGAAGAGGTGCAGTATATCGATTCTTCCGGGTTGAGTGCCATTCTCACTGCCAATCGATTGTGGAAAGATTTCGGCCATTTCATACTCATCAATATCAAGCATGAACCGGTGGAGAAACTCATTAAGATCTCCAGATTGGAAACCATTCTTGAGATTTATCCGGATCTGGACGAGGCTCTAAAGGCTTCCGTCGAAAGTTAGCAAGCCGGCTCACATGGATTTTTTAATCACAGTTTTAGGGTGCAACTCGGCCATTCCGGCACAGGGAAGGCATCCCAGCGCCCAAGTGATTGATCTCCTCGATAAACGCTATTTGATTGATGCAGGAGAGGGCGCACAACTCCAATTTTCCCGGTACCGTAAAAGTCCGATGAAGGTCTCGGCCATTTTTATATCTCATTTGCATGGGGATCACATCTTTGGCCTCCCAGGTCTGCTTACAACGATGAATCTTTTAGGCCGTACCGGCCCTTTGCAGATTTTCGGCCCTATGGGATTGGAGGATATGATGAACACTTTTCTAGGCTATGCTGGTGTTATTGAGCTCTCCTATGAGGTGCGATTTCATACCGTAACTTCTCCTTCCAAATCTCTCATATATCAAGACGAAAGAGCTTTGGTCTATAGTTTCCCCTTGGATCACAAGGTGCCTACTTTCGGATACTTGATTGAAGAGAAGATGAAATACTTCAATCTGAATCGAGAAGCCCTGGAACGTTATCATATCCCCAAGGAAGACCGGGCGAGACTTGCAGAAGGCGCAGATTGGGTGAGTCAGGAAGGCGTCCTCATTCCCAATGCATCTCTGACCCTGCCAAAACGGCCTCCTAGGCGATATGCTTATTGTTCGGATACCCGTTATTTTCCCGAAATTATCCCATGGATTCAAGGGGCGGATTTGCTCTACCATGAGGCTACTTATTTGCATGAAATGGTGGACAAAGCGCACCAGAGATTTCACAGTACCGCCTTACAAGCCGGTCAAATAGCTGCCGCTGCCGGAGTGAAAAAACTGTTGCTCGGCCACTTTTCTTCAAAGTATAAAGATTTGACTTCCCTTGAGGAAGAGGCCAGAGGACCATTCCCAAATGCTTATGCCGCGGTGGAAGGAGAGACCTACAAATTGTGATTGAGATATAAAAACATCCGGCAAAAATAACTCTTACCGGATGTTTTACACAAATTATGAGGCTCAGCCAAGCGCAAAGCGCCTTATGATTTGAATGGATTACTGTATTTCTTGTCCGTGGTAAAATGCTTGTCTGTCAGGGTGTTTAAGAAAGCTTTGAGTGCCTCTTTTTCCACTGAACTAAGGTGAAGTCGCTTTGGACGCCCGTCTTTAGTCCTAAACTTGGGATCCAAAAACGGATTGTCCTTGATGCCGCTACTATAATGCTCCAATACTTCATCCAATGTGGCAAACCGCCCGTCGTGCATGTATGGTGCTGTAAGTGCTATATTGCGCAGAGAGGGGATGCGAAACTTTCCACCACCCCGGCCTTGATCTGTAGGCACTTGGTCCAAACCGATATTGGCGGTCCCGCCTGTACTGGTATAGGGACCTGTGACGGTCTGCGCGGCAAAGTTAATCCCCGAATGACAAGAAGCGCATTTCAAGCGATCAGAGAAAAACAACTCCTTTCCCGCTTTTTCTAAAGGAGTAAATGAGTCAAAATCATCTCTTGCCCTTAAGGCGTTGTCATATTTCGACCGGAAGGTCGTCATCGAGCATAAAAATTGTGCGAGTGCACGGGATATTTTTTCTTCAGTGATATCCGATGACCCGTACGCCTTGATAAAGAGATCCTTGTAGTATTTCTCTTTAGCCAACTTTTCGGTGAGTTGGTCGAGATCCTCCATGCCCATTTCTATGTGATTTTGTACCGGCTGCAAGGTGAGGTCAATGGTATTGCCGGCTCTCGAATCCCAAAAGAGATTGTCCATGAGCAACGGATTGATGATCGACATCGAGTTTCTGGGTGTCAAACGGCCTTCGAAGCCACTACTATGGGCCACCGGGTCGGCAAAAGCCAACGACTGCTTATGGCAACTCGCACAGGAGACTGCGTTGTTGAGTGATAGACGCGTGTCATAAAACAATACGCGTCCGAGAGTTGCTCCCCAGTCGGTCACTCTCGGGTTGTCACGCATGTTTCTTTCTAAATTTTGCTTGTCTGTCGAGTTACTGTTGATGGCTGCGTAGGGTAAATCCATAGCGCTGTAGGCCATTGGGACGTCCGGAAGGGTAGGGGTGCCCAATTCCGGCACTGTGGTGCTGGGCTTACAGTTGAATAAGGTAAGAACCAGTAGTAAGGTGCTAAAGCGAAGTAAAGTTTTCATGTGTAGTGCTATTAGGTGAAAAAATCTTGTTTATATGCTAAAAATCTTATGTTCTATTGCCAGAGTGTAAATATCACAAAGCGGTAATTGGTGAAATATTGATAACAAAGTTAAACATTTATATGCGATTACAATGGTTTCGAAATGTTAAATATTTCATAATACCCGGATTTTAACGATTTCATACCCTCTAAAACATTTCTTTTGGCCCTATTACGGGATGATGTAATGGAGAATCAAGGCACTTGGCGGCGTAATAACGAGAATCAATGGGAAACCGAAAAATAACATGCTCTCCGTAGAGAGATACAGAAAATCATTCAAATGATATTCCAGCCCGATCACAGGGCCGATACCCGCACCACCCGGAAAGAAGTCAAAATCATTACTGCCAAATACCGGAGCGCCCGTGATGTTTCCTCCGTAAACAAGCGCATCCAAGCCGCGGGTGTAGTACCATTTTTTGTAGAGGTGTTTGCGCTTCTCAAATCCGAGACGAATCCCGAAATGGAAACTTAGAGAAGTGCCGAAATTAGAACCTGAACCAAATTCTATCCCCGACCCAAAACCAAATCGAAAGGCACTATTATTCTCGTAGTAATATTTGTATGAGTAATCGATGACTCCCGGATAAATCCGCCGGCCGCTTAGGGGGACGAACTGGGATAGCAAGTAGGTCATGTTGAGGCCGATTTCCTTGTGACTGCGCTTTAAAATCGGATTTATCTCTCCCCTGGAGGGGATGGTGTAGGTCGTGTCTTGTTGGGCGATCATCTTACCGCCGGTTGTGATGAAGAGTGTAAGAAGTACGATTGTGGTGATTTGTTTGAACATCGGATATGTTTTAGTGACAATGCTGCGGTTTTAGAGACGAAAATAGAGATAAAGAGAATTGGGCAGCAGATGAATGATGTTAGTAATCTGTTGGTTTGAAATGGTCTTTTCGCCGGCGACATCGAGTTCTTTACGCTCATTGCCTATCATGAAATAGTAACTCGACTCAGTGGATAGTCTCAACCGCTTCCCCAGTTGAAAGCCAAAGCCTATCACAGGACCTCCTCCTATTAGCCAACTCGTATTGGTCTTGCTGATTCCCTTAAAGCTCGACCAATCGGATAAATACCGCCCGGCCAAGTCTGCACCATAGTAGTAGTAGAACTTGTGAAAAACATATATCTCCCTCTGTACTCCCAGTCGTAAAGCCCCATTTAATCGTTGGGTGCTGGCAACATCCTGTTCCTCGGAGTGCTTGCGGCGTAGTCCAATATTTGCCCCAATACGTCCCGATAGAGTATTTGACAATTTGAACCGGGTAGTGAGTGTGTAAGGATCCAGTTGGGTAGATGGGGCGACGGCGAAAATGTTCTTCATCAGGTTTGAAGCATTAACCCCTACCCACCAGCCTCCTGTTTGAGACGTGAGTGGTTTTTGGGGACTATGATGCATCTTCTTGTGATGCGACTTTTGTGCGTAAGACGCGAAGGGAAGGAGAATACAAATTAAATAAATGTATAATATTTTATGCATATTCTTTGTTTTTTCTGTGTCTGTTCTGGTGAGCTGCGTGAAGGTGCTCTAACGCGGTTTTATCCCTCTCGTAACTCTATCTGAAAAGCAATTTATTTTTGTTTATCCATAAAAATTGTGTTCTGTATAAAAATCCGGTCTCAAAAAGCAGAAGCCAATGAAGCATATGTACTAACTGTGCTCTAACGATTTAGACGGTATACTTAGTGCGGGGGTTGGAATTAAGGCAGGATTTTATGAATTAGTTTATCTCTTTATCCCGGATAACATGTACTTCCTTTGTGGCAACTAGAGCGATTTTGTTTCGTATGGGATGTGTTTTATCCATTTCTCCTCTTTTAAAATCTAAACCCGGCTGTCAGACAATAGTTGACCTGGGAAGTGGAAAGTTTTACCAATTGTGTTGGGAATACCTCTTTGTTTTTAGTGAGGTAGGGGACATAGCCCGATTTCCGGTGGTAAGACAACATGCTGAAGTCTATGAAAAAGTAATCACTATTCACCCCTATCCCCCAGCTCCATGAAGAGTCGAAGCCTCTATCGTTAGCATAAGGACGTTGGAAGAAGTTGAGGCCCCCACGAAGCCGCAAGAATCTCCAGCCCAACTCGGTTCCCAGGTTGTACTTGAAAGAAGAAGAGTAGGCGTCTTTTAGGTCCGTGTTCAGCGTTTTTTGATACTCCAAATCACCGGGGTCGCTGCTGTTTTTTACAAGGTCAAACCGAGCATTTCCGTAATGCGTCCATTCTATTCCTGCGAGCATCATTGCCCGCTTCCCAAAGATATAAGCTCCCCCCAGGTTGAATCTCAAAGGAGTTTTTAGAGCATATTCAAAACTTCCCAACGGGGATTTTGCTTCACCAAACTGAGTGCCGCCATTGGATTCCTCATAGGTATAGTACAAACTTCTGGAGTAGCTGTCATTGAGCGTCCAGAAGGTGGGTGTCTCTATCGCGAGCGATAGAAAAACAGGGTGTACCGGGCGATAGATGGCTCCCAGGTTGAGCGATAAGCCACTGCCGTTTGTCGTTAAAGTGTCTTTGAGGCGAAGACTTTTGAAATAATTAATACCATAATCATTGAGGGCATCTTCTTCATAGTCTTTGAATGCATTGTATTGGAGGAAGTTGACATTCAGCCCCAAGCCTATTTGAAGTTTTTCGCGGTAATTGCCTCCAAAGGATATATTGAGCCGGTTTAATGCGCCCCGGGTGATGATATTTTCCTTTTTATAGAGCTTTTTGCCGTGGTTGTAATCTTGATAATCCGTGGTATAAGTCCAATTGGTCGAATCCAATAGGACCAATACCCCTGCATTGGCCCCCAGACCTTCTTCAAATGGGTTAAATTGATCCGGTGAACGCCCCAAGGATTGCTCCAACCATCGATCCGAAATGGACCCCGGCGTTTTCCCGCCGTAGGTGAAAGGCTGGTTAAAATTGGCCAAAGGGATAAAATTGACGCTAAAATTAATGGTCTTCCAATCTGACCCTACTGGTTTATTAACCGAGACAAGCCCGATGTTGTGCAAGCCGGTAATGGACTTTACAGCACTGCCCGAATTGCCCGCAAATGAACTTTCTGTTTGTACCGTAGAGTTGCCAATAGAAAAACTAATACGGGACTTCCTGAAAGTGGCCACACCGGCAGGGTTGAGGGCAATGCCGGACATGTCCCCTCCTGTGATATAGAGCGTCCCCCCAAGCCCCATATTGCGGGCTGTGCCAAAGGGTTCGAATCTGCTAAACCTCAATGCATCGCTAATCGTTTGTGCATTTAGAGAGAAGGATGCTCCCATAGTCAGTACAAAGATGAAAATCAGAATTTTTTTCATAATAAGTATGCTTTTTTATAGAACCTGCTCGAGAAAAATAGCACTTTATCAGTCGATCCGGATAGCGTTATCAAGCATCAAGTGCCTCAAGACGATTGGCTGGTGCGGGATATTCTGAGTGGGTATGACACTGATTGTCTTACCGATATTGCAATGGCTTTCCTTAAGAGGCTCCCCATCCTATGTTAGGTTTTATTTTGTCGTATTGTTAGGTATGAAATCGCCGTGTCTCCGCTTTGATAAAAGTATTTTATCTACATTACGTTCCAAAGCGAATGCAATAGGCTATCTTCTTCTCATGCCACTTGAATGCCCCCTGCTGCTAGCGTGCGAACTGCTTCTTGAAGAACTCGAACTCCTACCTGAAGAGAAGTTTCGCGCTGGAGAGGAATGACTGTTACTGCTTCTCCATGAGGAAGATCTTTGGGAAGAGCGGTGACTACTGCTACGGTACCTGGGAGTAGTAGAAGATGACCTGTTCGATCTACTTCGGTACTTTGGTACAGACTTCCGTTGAGAACTGTCATGGCTTTTATGAGTGCCGTAAGAGGAAGAACGGTTGAATAGTCCCCTTCTACTGCGCGTCTTTTTGGTCGGCTGGTAAACGTTTTGCTTTGAGTGGGTTCGCGTCGAACGCCTTCTACTATCATTGAGTCGTGGGCTGCTTTTCTCCGGGTGATATCTATCTGATTTTGTCGAACGATATCTACGGCTAGTAGGGCTCTTGTGACGATTCAATTTTGGTGAGGGCTCTGCACGGTAGGTAGAGCGCTTGGTATTGGAGTGTCGCAATGTGCCGGGTTTAACCGGTCTGCTGTCGTTCCGTATTCCGTTGGCTTTGGACCTAATGTTACCATTACTCTTACCGGTTGTTGTTCCAGTATGAGAACTTTTCTTGCGTATTCCGGAGGTGGTGACAGGTCCTCTACCGGAGGTCTTGACGACCCCACTTCTTCTCGAGCCATAATACGTATCCCGATTAGAGTCTGTTCTATTGCCATGGTCTGTATTGCCATACCCACCATAACCGCCATAACCGCCATAACCGTATCCACCGTATCCATAACGCCCCCAATTGTATCCGTCGTAGAATCCATCTCTATAGCCATGTCTATAACCATATCCACCATAGCCATAACCATATCGGCCCCAACTACTACCGCCACAATATCCGGTGTTGTACCAAGGGTCATACCAAGGGTCATACCAAGGGTCATACCAATAGGAATGGCGATAGTGGTATCTACCCCAATAAGGACGATACCCGTATCCAAAAGTGACACGAATCCGCGGGCTGTATCCGTAGTCCCCGTAGAAGAAGGGATCTACATAACAATCGTCATAATAGTCAAAGCCCAGAAATGGTCGATGAAACCGGCGCAATCTTGAAGTGTAATAATAATTGTACTCATCCCAAGTGTCGGTATCATCATACGTCTCATCCTCATAATAAGCATCGTCATATTCGCCGGATGAAGAGGTCGAAGAAGAGGCCTCGACCCATACGTCATCGTCCGGATTGTAATAGATGTCATCAAATTGAGCAATAAGACCGGAAGTGACGAAAAGGAACAATCCCGTTATAAGGCCTATTATCGATGTGTTTTTCATGATGGAAATATTTTATTTTAAATCGATTGATAGCAATCCAACTGCTAACAGGGTGCAATTTATTACATTTGCGCGAACAAACCTGTTAAGAAGATATTAAAGTGTGTGTTAAATATTGTTAATATGCTTTTTTTAGTATGAAATGGTGGAATATTTAAAGTGAGATACTACACGTTTGATAACCTTCAATTACTTAAATAGCAACGATTTATAATTGAATTTGCTTGTAATATTGGTTTTTGGTCAAAGTTGAGGAAGAAAGAGTTTTTAGTTCTGAGTCGGCTTGCTGAATTGATGATGTGAAAAATTTTGATGACACCGCGTGATTGGTGGAAAGGGCTTTTTCAATGGAAGCCTGTTTTATTCTATAGAAAAAAATAATATTTCATGGCAAAAGAGATAACATCTAGAAGTGAGAATTATTCACAATGGTATTTGGATATCGTAAAGAAGGCCGGATTGGCGGAGAACTCTGCCGTGCGTGGATGCATGGTGATAAAGCCCTTGGGGTTTGCTATCTGGGAGAAGATTAAAGATTATCTGGACGCTGAGTTCAAGCGAACCGGACACGTCAATGCATACTTTCCTCTACTTATTCCAAAGAGTTTTTTGAGTAGGGAGGCCGATCATGTGGAGGGCTTTGCGAAGGAATGTGCCGTTGTTACGCATCATCGTTTGATGAATAATCCGGATGGTTCAGGAGTTGTAGTGGATCCTGCCGCTAAACTGGAAGAAGAACTGATTATTCGCCCTACTTCCGAGACGATAATCTGGGATACCTACCGGGATTGGATTCAGTCTTATAGGGATTTGCCCCTGTTGGTCAACCAATGGGCCAATGTCTTGCGTTGGGAGATGCGAACCCGGCCGTTTTTGAGAACAGCAGAATTTTTATGGCAAGAAGGGCACACGGCACACGCCACGGAAAGTGAAGCCATTGAGGAAGCGCGTATGATTCATGATATCTATGCAGATTTTGTAGAAAATGTTATGGCTATTCCGGTGGTGAAAGGGGTAAAGACGGCCAGTGAGCGGTTTGCCGGTGCTGTAGACACTTTTACCATCGAGGCGATGATGCAGGATCGAAGAGCCCTTCAGGCGGGCACTTCTCATTTTTTAGGACAAAATTTTGCCAAGGCATTTGATGTAAAATTCCTCAACGACCGGAACAAAGAAGAACTGGTTTGGGCGACGTCATGGGGCGTTTCTACCCGTTTGATTGGGGCATTGATTATGACCCATTCGGATGATGACGGACTGGTGTTGCCTCCCAGGATGGCTCCGACACAAGTCGTGATCGTCCCCATCCCAAAACCAAACGATGAAATCTTGGAAGTCGCCCAACATATTGCAGAGAAACTCCGTCAAAAGGGCATTTCCGTTAAAATTGATCGAGACATGAAGAAACGCCCCGGATTTAAGTTTGCTGAGTATGAAATGAAAGGTGTCCCGTTGAGGGTAGGTATCGGAAAGAGAGATCTCGAGAAAGGGGTGGTCGAAATCGCGAGAAGAGATACGAAAGAGAAGCAATTGATCGCCTTGGATAAGGTGTCTGAATTTATTCCAGCACTCCTGGAGCGCATCCAGCAGAATCTCTATGAGCGAGCCAAGAACTTTCGTGCTGATAATACGCATTTCCCCGATACGTGGGACTCCTTTACTTCGATTTTGGAAGAACAAGGTGGATTCTTGTACGCCCATTGGGATGGTACAGAAGAGACGGAGAATAAGATAAAGGAACTTACCAAAGCGACCATCCGGTGTATTCCACTGGATCAAAAAGAAGAAGTCGGGACATGTATCTTTTCAGGAAAACCCTCGAAAGGAAGAGTGCTGTTTTCTAAGGCATATTAAAGGAGAATAGAGGGCTGCCCTTCAATGGATTAATGCGTAATTATACATGTAAGCAATTAAAATACAAAGTATTATACTTTCGTTTATAATATATATGTTAATTGTGATTTTTTCATGTTGATATATTAGGTGATTGCCTGCATACTGCTTATCTTTGCGGTTGAATGATAATGGACCTGCGTGTGCCGGACCCTCTGGTGTGGTACGTGTGATTCTGACGAACAATTAACATTAATCAACCTGACCATGAGCAGACGTTACCGATTTGTTGTATCCCTCTTTCTGTTATTTTTTCTGGGGAGTACTGCCTACCTTTTGAACGAAGAACCCTCAAACCCAATTCAAAAGCGGGAAGCCGAAGAGATGAAAATCTCAAATGAAAGGCGCTCGGAAGAAATAGCCAAACGCGAATTTGAAATGACCGCAGACCCGGCATTGGGGGAGATTCCCAAATGGCGATTGATGGAGGTTTGGGATTTGATGCATAAGCTCCAAAAGCGCAAAGGGGCACAAAGCCGTGCTGCTATTTCCGGCGTAACTTGGGAAGAGAGAGGACCGAGCAATGTGTCGGGACGTACGCGCTCCATTCTTGTCGATAAGGCAGACGCCACGGGCAATACCGTTTTCACCGGAGGTGTTGGAGGAGGAATATGGAAGACGACCAATGCCTTGGCCGCTTCTCCGAATTGGACCCATGTGGATGACTTTATGGACAATTTGGCTATAGGATGTATGGCCCAGGATACCTTCAATACGGATGTAATTTATGCCGGTACTGGTGAAGGTTGGTTTAACTCTGATGCGATACGGGGGCTGGGTGTATGGAAATCAAATGATGGTGGAGCGACGTTCAATCAATTGGCTTCTACAAATAATTCAACCTTTTACTATTGTCAAAAAATTGTTGTTCCTGCTCAAGATGAACTTTTGGTCGCTACTCGCAATGGGGGGGTTCAGAGATCTACCGATGGTGGAACTACTTTTAATAAAGTGTTGGGAGGCGGAATAACGGCGTTATCCAACCGTGCAGCTGATATAGAGATCGCTGCAAATGGGGACATTTATGCATCCATGGGGATTTTTAATTCCGATGGGATATACAAATCCACCGATAATGGTGCTACTTGGGTTAAGTTAACCGGCGGCGGGATTGCTTCCGGAAGAAGAATAGAGCTGGCATGTGCACCCTCAGACGCCCAGAAAGTACTGGCGGTGTTTCATGGTACCGCAACAAACGACGTTTCCGATATCCAACGTTCGGATGATGGGGGAACTACCTGGATCGCATTGCCTGTTCCTGGTGCCTTCGGGATGGCCAATTATACTCGAGGGCAAGCGTGGTATGATTTGATAGCTGCTTTTGACCCCAATGATGCCACCCGTATTTTTATCGGTGGTGTAGATGTTTTGCTTTCCGAAGATTCAGGTGGAACGTGGAATCAAATTACTCAATGGTATGGAGGAGGGGGATTCCAGTATATGCATGCAGATCAGCACGCTATGGTTTTCGACCCTGCCAATCCATCCAATATGTATTTTGGCAACGACGGGGGGATTTACAGGACGACCAACGCCGAAGCCGCGACTCCCGATATTACCGGGATATTTGATGATTACAATGTTACACAATTTTATGCCTGTGATATTAATCCCAATATGGGTTCAGATAATTATCTGGCAGGTGCCCAGGATAATGGAACTCATAAATTTACAACCCCCGGTATAAATGCTACGGTTGAAGTAACAGGAGGAGACGGCGCCTATTGCCATATTGATCAGGACAATCCCAACATTCAGATTAGTTCTTATGTCTACAATGCTTATCGGATAACTACCAACAACTGGACTACACATGTCAATGTCCAAATCGGAAATGGACGAGGACGATTTATTAATCCGACTGATTATGACAGCGATGCCAACATACTGTACTGTTGTTATGATTCTAAGAAATTTTCAAGAGTTTCTGATATAGGGGGAAGTAATACAACTGCTTCTTTTACTGTTGCTGCCTTTCCAAACCAAAAAGTTTCATCCGTGACTGTATCTCCCAATACGGCTAACCGTGTGTATTTCGGATTCCCTACGGGTGAGATAGTGCGGGTGGATAATGCAAACACCGGAACTCCAGCCGGGACGGCACTTACCACTCCCAATTCGGGCGCATACCTCAACTGTATCGAGATTGAAGACGGAGATGAAAATCATATCCTTGTGGCTTATTCTAACTTTGGGGTGAACAGTGTATATGAATCCACCGACGGAGGAACGTCATGGACGTCTATAGAGGGGAACTTGCCTGATATGCCTATTCGCTGGGTGATGTTTTACCCCGGGCAAAATGATCAAGCAATGGTTGGTACCGATATGGGAGTATGGACCACCGATAATATCAACGGTGGCGCAACTAGTTGGGGAGCGACGAACACCAATTTTGCCAATGTACGCGTAGATATGCTTGCCAAAAGGGAAAATGATAAGACAGTAATTGCTGCAACACATGGACGGGGGCTCTTCTCCTTCAAAGTGGCCGCCTGTAATATTACTGCTTCCGGACTGACCAATGTTCAGTGCAATGACAATGGAACCCCTTGCGATCCGGCAGATGATTATATTACCTTTGACCTGAATGTTCAAGGGACAGGTACAGGGGCGACTTATTCTGTAAGTGCTGCAGGGCATACAGTTACTGCTCTCAGCGCTCCAAATAATTATAGTACCGTCGAGTCATTTAGACTTGAGAACGGCAGTGCTGGCGGTGGGAACGTTGCCATTACTGTAACAGATGACAGTGATGCTACCTGTACCTTTGATGATACGGTTACTGATCCGGGCTCCTGTTCTGCAATGACTGCCGCAGCCGCACATATTAATGAATTTCATTACGACAATTCCAGCACAGATATCAATGAATTTGTAGAAGTATTTATTCCTGACCCACAACCTTCAGATCTCAATAACTATACCATTGAGCTCTATAACGGTTCCAATGGCAATAGCTATTCAAATATAAACCTTAACAATGCCGCGATTACTGTGACTGCAGGAACAGGAGGGTCCTACTATGTTTGGGATAGAAGCTTACAAAATGGGGCACCGGATGGTCTTGCGCTGGCAGGCCCTTGTGGATTAATCGAATTTTTGAGTTATGAAGGTACCTTTACAGCAAATAATGGAATAGCAGCAGGTACTATGAGTTCCAATGTAGGAGTGTCTGAAAGTAGTTCTACTCCAGTCAATAGTGCGATTCAATTAATTGGTGGTGTTTGGACTTATACCCCTTCCTGCAACACCAAAGGTGCTGATAATAATACCTGTACTTGTTCTATTGACAATTCGGGTCTAACCAATGTGCAGTGTAATGATAATGGCACCCCCAGCGATGGTGCCGACGATTATATTACTTTTGATCTCAATGTTTCCGGCACGAATGTAGGAACTACATATACTGTATCTGCTGCAGGACATACGGTGACAGATATGAGCGCCCCTAATAACTATGATCAGGTAGAATCCTTCAGGTTAGAAAATGGAAGTGCGGGTGGAGGCAATGTCAATTTTACTATCACGGATGATACGGATAATACTTGCTCCCTGGATGATATGATTGTAGATCCCGGAAATTGTTCCGGTGTTGCAGTTAGTATTAAGATAAAAGACCCGTGTCAGTGCAAGGACAATGCTACAACACTGACCAATGGACAGTTTGACGAGACGGTGACCGTTACTGCTCCTTCCGGGCAAACTTGGAATATGATTGTCGCAACTGAATTTTATGATCCGGGTAGTCCGGCTCCTCCTGCCGCTCCGACGCCTTATACATTACCCGCCGCAATGACAGAGACTGCAATCGGCGGCGGAGTGAGTGAATATGAGATATCTGGAGTAATATTGGACGGTGTGACTTGGTCCGTGTCATGTACTAATGGTACGGATACACTAAGTATTTCTAATCAATGTTATTACCCCAATCCTTCGATCGCCGGAGTGATGGATACGATTTGTATGTCGGAAGCTGCTTTTGCCCCAACACTATCCTACGATAGAGGGGATGGTGCTGCCCCTGGTGTTCCGGCGGATGCCGAAACATTTAGGGTCGATGGAAGCGTGGTTAACCCTCCGATGATAGTACCTTCTAGCTTGGCTCCCGGGGTGCATTACCTCGCTTACGAAGTGGATGCGGGAGATGAGGGATATGTTCCGCCACCGGGACCTGGTTTCCCGGGATGTACGCAGGAGGTATTTGATACCATTTTTGTACAGGCTCCCCCTACCATCATTTGTCCTCCGGACAGCATGAATACAGAAGATTGCAACATAGATGTTCCCCCTGCAGAAACCATGTTCAACACAGATACCACTGGTGCAGGTTTTGTGAATCCGGCATGGCCCACCATATTAAATGGTTGTGGCAACGTAAGCCTTTCCTCCTATAATGATACCATGGACAATGGATGTACCCGGGTTATTACCATACATTACATAGCGACGGATGCTAGTGGCAATGCTGATACATGTGGACAGATGTTTATGTTTCATTTTGATACTGTACCTCCAACCTTCTCAATTACTCCGGCAGATACCACTATCGAATGTGCAGCCCCCGCTCCGGACTCTGTTGAAACAGTCGATAATTGTGGGTGTGGCGTGACCATGACCGCCGAGGATGTATGGGTCAACGAATTTCATTATGACAATCAAGGCAGTGATGTTGGCGAATTTGTGGAAGTTGCCGGCACTGCAGGAACAGATTTGTCGCCTTATAGTATCGTCCTGTACAATGGAAGCAACGGCCTCTCCTACAATACAAAAGTATTGACAGGGACTATAGATGATGAAGGCAATGGCTTTGGTGCCGTAGACTTCCAATACCCGACAAACGGTATTCAGAATGGATCTCCTGACGGAATAGCTTTGGTTAAAAATGGCACTGTTCTTGAGTTTTGGAGCTATGAGGGAACATTTACAGCTAACAATGGTCCTGCTGCGGGCATGATGAGTGTGGATGTGGGCGTTTCGGAGAACAGTGGCACGCCAGCCGGCAATTCACTCCAACTTATAGGCATGGGAAGCACAGGGTCCGATTTTATGTGGTCCGGTCCTTCAGCTGATAGCCCCGGAGATCTCAATGACATGCAAATGCTGATGGGAGCTGGAACTCCAAGTCCATTTACCTGTTCGATTGCATTGGTTGCAGATACGTCCTTGGGTAACTGTCCGAATGAATATACCGTGACACGCACATGGACGGCGACAGATGGTTGTGGCAATACGGCTACCCAACAGCAGGTGATTATGGTCATTGATACTACCCCTCCGGAATTTTGTGTTCCCGGTGGGCTACCACAGGATACTATGATTAGCTGTTCGGCAGCCTTACCCGATGCCTCAGTCGTAAGTGGTATCGATGCTTGTGATACCTCTTTGGATGGCTCCGTTTGGATTAACGAATTTCATTACGATAATGCCGGAGCAGATCAGGGAGAATTTGTTGAGATTGCAGGACACGATGGAATAGACCTTTCTTCTTATAGCATCGTATTATACAACGGCTCAAATGGTCGTATGTACAATACGACCAATCTTTCGGGGGTCATTGTCACGGAGCAATGTGCCCACGGTGCGCTGAGTTTTGATATTCGCCCCATTCAAAATGGGTCTCCGGATGGAATAGCATTGGTGCAAGGCAATACGGTTATAGAGTTTATCAGTTACGAAGGATCCTTTACCGCAAATAATGGCCCTGCAGCAGGAATGACAAGTGTAGATGTCGGGGTGTCCGAACCGAGCAATACCCCTGTTGGCATGTCCTTGCAACGCACGGGTACGGGCAATGGAAATGGCGGATTTACCTGGACAGGACCCGCCCCTCAATCACGGGATATGTTGAATTCCGGACAAGTTATCCAAGGGCCAATACCGGCTAATTTTACAGAGACCATCGTACAAGGTTCTTGTATCGGAGAGCAGACCATAACGCGAACCTGGATGATTACGGATGCTTGCAATAACACCGCCACCCATCGACAGGTGATTATGGTGATCGATACCACTCCTCCGGCAGCAATGTGTCAGGATGCTACGATTTACGTGGACAACAATGGAAATGCTACCCTCACTCCCGAACAAATCGACAATGGCAGTTTGGACAATTGCTCCCCTGTAACCTTGTCCCTCAACAAAACAAGTTTTACCTGTGCCGATATCGGTGTACAAAGAATTACCCTTACCGTGACGGACGACTGCGGGAATACCTCGACTTGTAGTTCGATTGTGGATGTCCGGGATACAATAGCTCCTGTACTTAATTGCTTGGATTTGGAACTCGAAGCACTTCCGGGATTCTGTTATACACGATTACCTAATATCTTAATTAGCGTCTTCGCCCATGACAACTGCGACCCGGATCCAGTTATCCAACAGGTAGACAATGGTGCACCTAAATCAGGGGAGGAACTCCCTATTGGAGATAATTTAATAACGGTTCAGGCAACGGATAAATATGGCAATGTATCCTATTGCACCTTTAATATTCATGTAAAAGGATTTCATGATCCCTACAAGACGCTTACTTGTCAGGATATGACGCAGTTGAGCCTGGACCCCAACTGTTCAGTGACCCTGACTGCGGACATGTTCCTCATCGGAGCCCGTTATCATTGTTTTGCTGATTATTTGGTGGAAGTGAGGAATGAAGCAAACACAGGTGCGCCTATCGATGATGACCCCAAATTGCCAGGTGTTCAAATGGGACGTAATAGAATAGGTCAATGTTTTACTGTAACCGTCATCGATCCGGACAACCTGAATAATAAGTGTTGGGGCAAGTTGTGTATCGAAGACAAAATACCTCCTCGTATCCTCTCTTGCCCTAACGATACCCTTGTTTGTTTAGACAATCCTTTACCCTTGTCTGAAGGCGGAGATGCCGCTGAACCGGAAGTGTTTGAAGGCTGTGACCTTGTGGTAAGTAAGTATTCCGACTGGGTAGATGATGGAAGCTGTACTTTGGGGTATGAAAAGAAGATATTGAGAACCTGGACATTTATAGATCAAAGCGGGAATACCTCTACATGTCTCCAACTGATAGTTGTAGAGTATAGTACCTTGTTTGATATCCGACCTCCTCATGATTATGACGGAATAGACCGGGCTATGTTGATGTGTGACGAAGCATACAACGATATTGAGGATGCCAAAATTGATGCATCACAACGTGGCAATCCGCACTTCCCCGGTTATCCTCTTTGTGTAGACGATTATGTACTCGACACAGCAGTATTTAACGCTACCGGACAAAGGCAGCCACGTCCACTTGGGTGGAATACCATTAAAGAAGGTGAGTTTAAAGGGCATCCGGCACCTTCGTCAATATATTATAATGCCCATTGGAATTGGGTGTTGTCCAATGGGACCGCATGTTGGGGGGAAAACGTGTACAAAAAATGGATAGGTACCGGAAAGCCAAGTGGTGCATCCTGTTCTAATATGAACATGACTTTCAAGGATAAAGTCTTCGATACAGCAACTCCCGGCTGCGATGCAGGTGATGTAGGATGCTACAAAATAGCACGTAAATGGACGGTATTGGATTGGTGTACAAGTGAGATAGGAGGATGGACACAGATCATCAAGGTGGCCGACAATAAAGGCCCGGAAGTAACCTATCCGGACAAATTGACGATTGGAATGCGCGCAAG
>Ga0256832_1001241_pt1 | contig 17097 bp, 9 predicted proteins | sample 134614metaG_FD_190534 | JGI IMG/M metagenome (GOLD analysis project Ga0256832, IMG submission 190534) | Hydrothermal vent microbial communities from Lau Basin, Pacific Ocean - 134-614 | ecosystem: Environmental > Aquatic > Marine > Hydrothermal vents | place: Pacific Ocean: Lau Basin | collected...
CCATAATAGTCAGCGAAAGGATAGTGCAGGACGATGTATATACCTCGGTTCACATTGAAGAATTCGAGGTAGAGGCAAGAGACACCAAGCTTGGCCGTGAAGAGATAACCAGAGACATACCAAACGTGGGTGAAGATGCCCTGAGGAACCTTGATGAATCGGGCATAGTGAGAATAGGTGCCGAGGTCAAAGCAGGGGATATCCTGGTGGGCAAGGTCACCCCGAAGGGTGAGACCCAGCTCTCCCCGGAAGAAAAGCTACTGAGAGCCATCTTCGGGGAAAAGGCAGGGGATGTAAAGGATACGTCCCTTAGGGTGCCTCCGGGGGTCCAGGGTGTTGTTGTTGATGCTAAAGTCTTTTCCAGAAAGGGTATTCCTAAGGATGAGCGAGCAAAGAAGCTCGAGGATATGGAAGTTGCCGCCATTATGCAGGACCAGGAAGATGAGATAAATGTCATAAGACGCACGGCCCTTAAAAAGTTGGAGGAGTACCTGGTGGGCAAGAAGCCTGCCGTTGTTATAAAGGATGCCCGCCACAGGCTCCTTCTTGACGCTGGAAAGAAGATAACCAAGGATGCCCTCAGAAAGGTTCCCCTCCACAGGCTTCGTGACCTGATTCTTGAAGGCAGAAACTCGGTTGACCCATATGTAATCGATATCCTTGACTGGTACGAGGCAGAGCTCGAACGCATAAAGGAGTTCTTTGAAGGAAAGATAGAGCGGCTCAAGAAGGGGGACGAGCTTCCGCCAGGCGTGATCAAGATGGTCAGGGTCTACGTGGCTGTAAAGCGCAAGCTCGAGGTGGGGGACAAGATGGCAGGACGTCACGGGAACAAGGGCGTTGTTTCCAAGATCGTTCCTGTTGAAGACATGCCCTACTTTGAGGACGGAACTCCGGTAGACATCATCCTTAATCCCCTGGGTGTGCCATCCCGTATGAACGTGGGGCAGATTCTGGAGGTGCATCTCGGCTGGGGTGCCAAGAAACTTGGAGAACAGATAGCAGAGCTTGCCAGGAAATACGAGATAGAAAAGGTCAAGGCCAAGATGGCCAAGATATATTCCAAGAAGGAGCTGGATGCCCTGATATCCGGCCTCTCTGATGAAGAGATAAGGGAGCTTGCCCTCCATCTTGAAAACGGGGTGCCTGTAGCCACGCCAGTCTTTGATGGGGCAGATGAAAAGGTCATAAGAAAGCTCCTCAAGGAATCGGGCCAGCCAGAGATAGGCCAGGTTACCCTATACAACGGCCTTACCGGCGAGCCCTTCAAGGAAAAGATCACCGTTGGTGTCATGTACATGCTAAAACTCCATCACCTTGTCTCAGACAAGATCCATGCCCGTTCCACAGGGCCCTACTCCCTGGTTACCCAGCAGCCCCTTGGAGGTAAGGCCCAGTTTGGTGGCCAGAGGCTTGGCGAGATGGAGGTCTGGGCCATGGAGGCCTATGGCGCAGCCTACTCCCTCCAGGAGTTCCTGACGGTAAAGTCCGACGACGTTACCGGGCGCTCGCGCATGTATGAAAAGATTGTAAAGGGCAATAACTTCCTTGAGGCCGGTATCCCCGAGTCCTTTAACGTGCTTGTAAAGGAGCTCCAGGGGCTGTGCATGGATATTGAACTTCTTGAATAACCCTTGACAGTTTAACGGTAACACTGCTGCCCTGGCGCATGTATCAGGGCAGCCTAGAATTTTCAAACATAAATTTCAAAAGAGGTCTATTTTATGGACGATCTTCTTTCTCTATTTACAAAACCCAAGGATCCCCTGAATTTCAAGGCGGTCAGGATATCCATCTCTTCACCAGATACCATACTCAAAAGGTCACATGGCGAGGTGAAACAGCCAGAAACCATCAATTACAGGACCTTTAAGCCTGAAAGGGACGGGCTGTTCTGTGCCAAGATATTTGGCCCTGTAAAGGACTACGAGTGTCTGTGCGGCAAGTACAAGAGGATGAAGCACAGGGGTATTGTGTGCGAAAAATGCGGAGTGGAGGTAATTCAGTCCAAGGTAAGGCGTCAGAGAATGGCGCACATCTCCCTTGCCGCACCAGTTGCCCACATATGGTTTCTAAAGAGCCTTCCCAGCAAGATAGGAGCCCTTTTGGATCTCAGCCTAAAGGAGCTTGAAAGGGTCCTTTACTTTGAATCCCATATCGTAATCGAATCAGAAATTCCTGACATTCCAGTGGGTATGCTCATGTCTGATGAGACATACCAGAAGAACTACGAGCAGTTTGGGGAAAAATTTCAGGTGGGCATAGGTGCCGAGGCCATCCACTACCTGCTTAGCCACCTCGATCTCGATCAGGTTTCCCACGAACTCAGGGAGGAGATGCAAAAGACCAGGAGCGAGGCCAAGAGAAAGAAGCTTGGCAAGAGGCTCAGGGTGGTAGAGGCCTTTCGCGGATCGGGAAACAAGCCAGAATGGATGATACTGAATGTTATTCCGGTTCTCCCTCCAGACCTTCGTCCCCTTGTTCCCCTTGACGGAGGCCGCTTTGCAACCTCTGATCTCAACGATCTCTACCGTCGGGTCATAAACAGGAACAACAGGCTGAAAAGGCTCAAGGACCTAGACGCCCCCGACATCATAATCCGTAATGAAAAACGCATGCTTCAGGAGGCAGTGGACGTCCTCTTTGACAACGGAAGAAGGGGAAGGGTGGTTACCGGCCCCAACAAGAGGCCGTTAAAGTCTCTGTCCGACATGCTCAAGGGAAAGCAGGGACGTTTTCGCCAGAACCTCCTTGGTAAGCGCGTTGACTACTCCGGGCGCTCGGTCATTGTTGTTGGCCCGGAACTCAAGCTCCACGAGTGCGGCCTTCCAAAGAGAATGGCCATAGAGCTTTTTAAGCCCTTCATTTACAACAAGCTTGAGCAAAAGGGGCTTGTTTCCACCATAAAGAGCGCCAAGAAGATGGTTGAAAAGGAGCTACCAGAGGTCTGGGACGCCCTTGATGAGGTGGTAAGGGAACATCCAGTGCTTCTAAACAGGGCGCCAACTCTTCACAGGCTGGGTATCCAGGCCTTTGAGCCCGTTCTTGTTGAGGGCAAGGCCATTATGCTCCATCCCCTGGTCTGTACCGCCTACAATGCAGACTTTGACGGCGACCAGATGGCGGTACACGTCCCTCTTTCCGTGGAGGCCCAGACAGAGGCCAGGGTGCTCATGATGTCCACAAACAACGTGCTCTCACCTGCCCACGGATCTCCCATTATCACCGCTACCCAGGATATAGTCCTTGGTGTCTACTACATGACCAGGGAGCGGCCAAAGGCCAGGGGGGAGGGCAAGGTGTTCAACTCCATTGAAGAGGTGATCCTTGCCTACGATGAAGGTGCAGTGGATCTGCAGGCGGCCATAAAGGTTATAATGAAGGGCGAGCTGGTGGATACAACCGTTGGAAGGGTTCTCCTCTACGACATCGTGCCAGATGAGGTGCCCTTTGAGATGGTGAACAAGGTCATGAGAAAAAAGGACCTTGCCCAGCTCATAGACAAGGCCTACCGTGCAGCCGGGGCCAAGAAGACCTGTATCATGGCAGACAGGCTAAAGGACCTTGGCTACTACAATGCAACCCTTGCAGGGCTTTCCATCAGCATCAACGACATGAAGATCCCTGAGAGTAAGGCAGAGATTTTAGAGCGCGCTCAGAAGGAGATCGCAGAGGTCCAGAGACAGTATGCCGAAGGTCTCATCACAGATGGAGAGCGCTACAACAAGGTCATCGATATCTGGACCAGGGCAACCGACGAGGTGGCCAAGGTCATGATGGAAAACATGTCCAAGGACTACGTTGAGGATGAAGACGGCAACAAGATAGAGATACCTAGCTTCAATCCCATCTTTGTCATGGCAGATTCCGGGGCAAGGGGCAGCAAGGACCAGATAAGGCAGCTTGCAGGAATCAGGGGGCTCATGGCAAAGCCCTCGGGGGAGATCATTGAGACCCCCATTAAGGCAAACTTCAGGGAAGGCCTGAGTGTTCTCGAGTACTTCATCTCCACCCACGGTGCCAGGAAGGGCCTTGCAGATACCGCCCTTAAGACGGCCAACTCAGGTTACCTTACCAGGCGTCTTGTGGACGTGGCCCAAGATTCCACCATTACAATGGATGACTGTGGAACCATTGACGGAATCGAGATGGATCACCTCATGGAGGGTGGCGAAATCATACAGCGAGTCTCCGAGAGGGTGCTCGGAAGGGTTGCCCTTATGGACATCGTAGACCCTGTAACAGGAGAGGTCCTTGTTCCTGCAAACGAGGAGATCGACGAGGAAAAGGCCAAGAAGATAGAAGATGCCGGCATATCCAAGGTGGAGATCCGCTCTGTCCTTACGTGCCGTGCACCTTTTGGGGTCTGTGCCAAGTGTTACGGCAGGGACCTTGCCAGGGGCAGCATGGTCGTAAGGGGCGAGGCCATTGGAATCATAGCTGCAGAGTCCATCGGAGAGCCAGGAACACAGCTCACCATGCGTACCTTCCACATTGGTGGTACTGCAAGCGGTAAGGCCGAGCAGGCAGAAATTCGTTGTAACGGTGTTGGCACCGTTAAGCTTGAAAAGATAATTACCGTTACAAATGCCCAGGGCAGGGAGGTAGTGCTCAACAGGAACGGAGAGATCGTCATTGTAGCCCCAGACGGCAGGGAAAGGGAGCGCTACCCCGTGATTTACGGCGCAGAGCTCCTGGTAAAGGAGGGCGACCAGGTGGAGCCTGGGACCAAGCTCGCCCAGTGGGATCCGTACACCATTCCAATCCTCACGGAGGTAGGAGGCAAGGTCAAGTTTGGCGACATCATCGAGGGTGTGACCATACAGGAGAAGGTGGATCCGGTTACCGGAAAGGCCAGCAAGGTGGTTATCCAGTACAAGGCCTCCGAGTACCGTCCAAGGATTTCCATAAAGGACGAAAGGGGACGCACCAAGAAGCTCATACAGACCAAGGGTGACGCACGTTACCAGCTCCCTGTTGGCGCCATCATAACCGTTGAGGAAGGGGACATGGTTGAACCAGGTCACATCCTTGCAAAGATCCCCAGGGAAACCACCAAGACAAAGGATATCACCGGTGGTCTGCCAAGGGTTGCCGAGCTCTTCGAGGTCAGAAAACCCAAGGAATACGCAATAATTTCCGAGATCGACGGCGTTGTCTCCTTTGGCAAGGATGTCAAGAATAAGCGCCGTATAATCATTACCCCTGAGTATGGCGAGCCAAGGGAATATCTTATCCCTAGGGGCAAACATATTGCCGTGCACGAGGGCGATTATGTCCGCGCTGGCGAGCCGCTCATGGACGGCGTGCTAAACCCCAATGATCTTCTGAGGGTAAAGGGGATTAAGGAGCTTGCCAGATATCTGGTAGATGAAATCCAGGAGGTCTACAGGCTCCAGGGCGTCAAGATCAACGATAAGCATATCGAGGTAATTGTCCGCCAGATGTTAAAGCGCGTAAAGATTACGAGTGTTGGCGACAGCAGGTTCATGCTGGGTGAGCAGGTTGAGCGGCATGTCTTTGAAGAGGAAAACGAAAGGATACTTGCCCAGGGCGGGGAGCCTGCAACTGCCGAACCCCTGCTTCTCGGAATAACCAGGGCCTCCCTTACCACTGACAGCTTCATATCGGCAGCCTCCTTCCAGGAGACGACCAAGGTGCTGACAGATGCCTCCATAGCTGGAAAGGTCGATCACCTGAGGGGGCTCAAGGAGAATGTGATAATGGGAAGGCTCATTCCTGCAGGAACAGGGCGTGTTTACTACGATCAGAGGGACAAGAACAGGCAGAAGGCCTCCCAAGAAAAGGCAGCATGAGTCTAAAGTTACCCATTTCTTCAACAAGAGGGGAGGAGAGTCAAGGCAGGGCCAGGAAGTTTCAGGTGCCTGACAAGGCTCTGCCAATTGTCAAAAGGCTCAAGGCCAGGTACAGCCTGGACGTTGAACGTGTAAATGTTGGAGGCAGGAGATACTACTTCCTGCACGTGGCGGACCTCATTCCCCTCTTCCATATGGAGGTGCACGAGAATGCACCAGAGTTTCCGTTCTGGGTGAAGATTTGGGAGGCCTCCCTGGTGCTTTCAGAGTTTCTTGCCAGGATGACGCCCAAAAAAGGGCAGAGGATACTCGAGCTTGGGGCAGGCATGGCAGTCCCAGGCATGGTAGCCTCAAGCCTTGGTCATGATGTCACAGTGACCGACTACGAAGAAGAGATAATGGACTTTGTTAGGGCTTCTGCCATTTTTAACCAATGTCAGTCACTTAAGTGTGAAGCCCTTGACTGGTTCAGCCCAAGAGATGACCTTGGTCAGTTTGATATAATTATAGGTTCAGAGCTTCTCTTTCATCCCCGTTTCTTCCCGCCACTTCTTGACGTGATGAACAGGTATCTCGCCCCGGGTGGATCCATCTATATGGCCCACAAGGCAGACAGGGAGACCCTCTTTCCTTTTTTCAAGATGGCCGAAGGGGATTTTTCCATAGCCATGCAGAAACACCACTTCAAGAACACGGAAAAGGAGCTGGATATACTTCTAACCAGGCTCACAAGAAAGCACCACTAAGGCCCTCTAAAGGGCTTAGTAGTCAACTACGAAGTCCCTTTCACCTTCAACAATCGGGATGTCTGTTACGTAAACGTGTTCCACCCTGGCGTGGGGCGGCCCTTCATTGAGCCAGATGATGAGCTTTTCCACCTTGTCGTCTGGCCCCTGGGCCTCAAGCTCCACTGAGCCATCCATCATGTTTTTTACCCAGCCAGTCAGCCCCAGGGCACGTGCCGTATCCATGGTGGATGCACGGTAGAATACTCCTTGGACCCTTCCTGTGACCTTGGCGTGTATCCTTCTCATGGTTTGCCTCCATGGCTACTTCTTCATTCCAACCATTTCCAGAAATTCATCTTCTCCAATGGTCTTTATGCCGAGCTGTCTGGCCTTTTTAAGCTTTGAGCCCGGATTTTCACCAACAACCACAAAGTCCGTGTTTTTCCCCACAGTGGACTGCACCTCCCCTCCCAGAGACATTACAAGTTTCTTAGCCTCGGATCTCTTCATACTCTTGAGCCCCCCCGTGAAAACAAAGCTCTTCCCTTCAAGGGGAAGTCTCTTTTCTGCCTCCATTGGTTCAACCGTGATCCCTGCCTCAAGGAGGCTTCGAATGAGCTCTTGGTTCTTTTTGTCCTGGAACCACTGGTAGATGCTTTTGGCAACCTCAGGTCCTATCCCGGGTATGGCCTCAAGCTCATCCACAGTAGCGTTCATGAGCCTTTCAAGGCTCTTAAAGTGCTTTGCTAGTACCTGTGCAGTCACCTCTCCCACATGGCGTATGCCAAGGGCAAAGATGAACCTTGGCAAGGTGGTGTTCTTGCTCCTTTCAATGGCCTCAAGGAGGTTTTGTGCAGATTTTTCAGCAAAGCCTTCCAGGGAAAGGAGGTCTTCCTTCCTGATTTTATAAAGATCTGGAATGTCACGGATGATACCTGCGGTTATGAGCTGCTCAACCACCTTGGGCCCAAGTCCCTCTATGTCCATGGCTGGTTTGCTTACAAAGTGCGCAATCTTTTTGGCAAGCCTTGGGAAGCATTCCGGGTTTGGGCAGCGGTAGATGGCCTCTCCAGGTTTTTTGACAAGGGGAGAGCCACAGACAGGACAATATTTTGGCATTACAAAGGGCCTTTCCTTGCCGGTGCGCCTCTCCTTAAGGGGTTTTACAACCTCTGGGATCACGTCTCCGGCACGTCTGACAATAACCCAGTCACCTATCCGTATGTCCTTTCTCCTGATCTCGTCCTCGTTATGAAGGGTTGCCCTCCTGATGGTAACCCCTCCAACCCTGACTGGTTCCATGATAGCCACTGGGGTCACTGCCCCGGTCCTTCCAACGCTCAAGATGATGTCTATTATCCTGGTTACACTCTGGGCAGCCTCAAACTTGTAAGCAATGGCCCACCTTGGACTTCTTGCCTTGGTCCCGAGCCGGTTTTGTAGCTCTATGTCATTGACCTTTATCACCATTCCGTCAATTTCGTAGTTGAGCTCTGGGCGGATGTTCGCAAGGTACTCATGGTATTTTATGGCCTTTTCTATGCCTGTAACCTTTTTAATCAAGGGGTTTACCCGAAGACCCCACTTCTTTAGCGTATGAAGTATCTCCCACTGGGTCTTGAAGTCGCGTCCTTCCACCCTGCCAACTCCATAACAGAAGATGTTAAGTGGCCTGCTAGCCGTAACCTTCGGATCAAGCTGCCTGAGAGAGCCGGCAGCGGCGTTTCTCGGATTGGCAAAGGTTGGAAGCCCCTGTTTTTCCCTTTCCTCATTGAGTCTTTTGAAGGCCTCCTTTTCCATGTAGACCTCTCCCCTTGCTTCCAGCAGATCTGGAACCGGCTCATGCATGGAAAGAAGCTTCAAGGGGATGGAAGGTATTGTCCTGAGGTTGTTGGTTACGTCTTCACCGTTGTATCCGTCTCCCCGGGTAGACCCAAGGACGAACACCCCCTTTTCATAGACCAGTTCCACGGCGAGTCCGTCCATCTTGGGCTCCAGGGTGTATTCGATGTCATGGTCTATTTCGAGAAATTTTTTGACCCTTGCGTCAAACTCCCGGATCTCTTCGGGAGTGAAGGCGTCATCCAGGCTGAGCATGGGGACATGGTGGGGCACTGTACGAAACTTTTCCGAGGGAGGGGCGCCGATCCTCTGGGTGGGGGAGTCGGGGGTTATGGTTTCAGGGTACCTTTCCTCGAGCTCCTTGAGCTCGTGCATGAGGGCGTCATATTCCTCATCGCTTATGACCGGGGAGTCAAGCACATAGTAGCGGTAGTTGTGATAATTGATCTCTTCCCGAAGTTTCTTGATTCTTTCAAGTACCTCTGGAGGGACTGCCATGTTCCTAATCCTCTACTATCTCAAAGTTTATGTGTCTTCTGGCCTTGTTGACGGAAATGAGCCTGAGCTTTAACTCCTGGCCGAGCCTGTAAACTTTGCCGGTGCGCTTACCAATGAGCATATGTTTCTTTGAATCATACTCGTAATAATCATCTGCCATGTCAACAAGGCGTACCACGCCTGAAACCAGTATCTCCTTGAGCTCAACAAACATCCCAAAGGATGTGACACCGGAGATGATGCCGTGAAACTCCTGGCCGATCTTGTCTTCCATGTAGCGGATCTTGAGCCTGTCCAGCATCTCACGCTCCGCCTCCATGGCCGTTCTCTCCCGTTTACTCAGGTGCTCGCCCAGGGGAAAAAGTTCTTCCTCCTTGTAGACAGGCCGCTTCCGTATGCGCCTCAGGTTTCCCTTTAGTACCCTGTGGACCACAAGGTCGGGATAACGCCTGATTGGAGAGGTGAAATGTAGATACGTGGGGGATGCCAGGCCGAAATGTCCTTTGTTTTCAGGGGAATAGATGGCCTGGTTCATGCTTCTTAGGAGCATGGAGTTTATGACGTACTCTTCAGGCCTTCCCTCCACCATCCCAAGTATTTTCTGGAACCAGAATGGGTCTATTTTTTTTGGGGTCTTCAGGTTATAGCCAAGGCTCCTTAGGTACTGAACAAGGTCATCTATCTTCTCTCTTTCAGGCGGCTCATGTATCCGATAGAGTACTGGTATCCCCCTTTCTGAAAGGAAGCGGGCCACGGCCTCATTGGCTGCTATCATGAACTCTTCGATGAGCCTGTGGGCCATGCTTCTTTCCCTTAAAACTATGGTCTCCAGCTCTCCGGTAAGGCCAAGGATCACCTCCGGCTCAGGAAGGTCAAAGTCTATGCTTCCACGCTCCTTGCGCCTTTTCATTAAAAGGATTGCGAGCTCCTCCATGTCCCTAAGGCCCTTTAGAAATGTTTTGTATTTTCTTGCAAGTTTTCTGTCTTTTCCGTCAAGGAGCCTTTGGACCTTTTTATAGGTGAAGCGGCAGTGGCTTCTCATTACGGCCTTAAAAAAGCTCGCCCTTTTCACGTTCCCCTTGGAATCAAAGGTTATCCTTGCAACCATGGCCAGCCTGTCCTCATTTGGTACAAGGCTGCATAGGCCGTTTGAGAGCTTTTCTGGAAGCATGGGGATTACCCTGTCTGGAAAGTAGACGCTTGTACCCCTTTCTAGGGCGTCCCTGTCCAGAAAACATGCCTTTTCCACGTAGTGGCTCACATCTGCTATGGCAACCGTGAGTACAAAGCCGTTTTTGGTTCTTTTGACGTGGACTGCATCGTCAAAATCCCTGGCGTTTTCACCGTCGATGGTAACCAGAGGAAGGTTTCTGATGTCCTTTCTACCGGCAAGATCCCCCTTCTGTACCCTGTCTGGCAGATCGTCTGCCTGTGATATTGCCGCCTTTGAAAATTCGCTTGGAAGCTGGTACTTGTTTATGACTATCTGGGACTGGACCTCAATGCTTTCAGGGTCTCCAAGCACCTTTACTATCTCGCCTTCAGCCGTGGAGCCGGTCCTTGAGAAGTGGAGAATCCTTGCCACCACAGCCATTCCGTCGATATCACCATACTTTTTGGGGTTTGGTATGAGGATCTCCAGGCGAAGTCGTTCGTTTTCCGGGATTACAACACCAAGGTTTCTTCCCGTATGAAAGATGCCCACAACCTCCTTTAGGCCCCTTTCATTTATCCTTATTACAGAGCCTTCAGGCCCTTTGGTTGTCTCCTTCTCTATACGGGCAGTTACCATGTCACCATGGACAGCACCCTTTAGTTTTCTAGGGGGAATAAAGACATCCGCCTCTTGTGCGTTTTCCGGGCGCACAAAACCAAAACCGTCAGGATGTATGGTGATGGTCCCGGTGACAAGCCTCATCTGTCTGGTAAGTCCATAGCGGTTACCCTTTAGAAGGGTTAGCTCCCCTGAGCGTACCATCTCCTTTATGAGTTTCTTGGCTGCCTGACGTTTTTCAGGGGGAACGTGGAGATTATGGATTATTTCCCTCATATAGAGGGGATGTCCAGCGGTTTTCAACACCGAAACCATGGACTCCTTTGATATCTTGATATTTTTCTTTCTTTTTCTCTTCATGAGTTTGACTATAAGGGTGCACAATATAAGGGTCAAGCAATACCAATGAGAACTTTTTCAATATTGGCCCTTGAGACTTAATAAAATTCAAGTAAACTTAAAATATCTACTCTTTTTGGGGATGAGGTGTTTTTGACTTCCCGACTATAAAAGGCACGAAAATCACTAAAAAATAAAAAGGAGGTATTTTATGAGGTTTTTGGGATTAGGATTAATTTTATCGTTTTTAATTGCAGGTTGTGCAGGGGTAGGAGTACAGGTAGATGACCAGCTTCATGCAACAAGGCAGGTTCTAAACGAGGCCAAGGCCAAGAAGCTTGATAAGCAGTGCCCCAATGAATACAAGGAGGCAGAACTGCTCCAGAAAAAGGCGGTTGCCCTGTACAAGGCCTGTCGTCCAGAGGCGGCTGCACCAATTGCCAAACAGGCCTTTGACAAGGCCAAGTCACTTTGTCCTCCAGTGCCTTGTCCTCCACTGTGCAAAAAGGGCCCTAAGGACAGTGATGGAGATGGGGTAATTGATTCTCTGGACAGGTGTCCAAATACGCCTAAGGGAGCAAAGGTGAACAAGGTTGGATGCTGGATTGTCAAGGGACTGCTCTTTGATTTCAACAAGGCCGACATCAAACCAAAGTACTACAAGAACCTTGACGAGGTGGTAAAGGTCCTGAAGGCCAACCCAGGGCTCAAGGTGGAGATCCAGGGACATACTGACAACATTGGCTCTGCCGCCTACAACATGAAGCTTTCCCTGAGACGTGCCCAGGCAGTTGCCAACTACCTTATTAAGCATGGTATCTCTCCATCAAGACTAAAGGTAAAGGGTTATGGGTTTACAAGGCCTGTTGCCTCAAATGATACACCTGAGGGAAGGGCCCTGAACAGGAGAGTTCAGCTAAAGCCGCTTTACTAATAAGATAAGATATTAAGACCATTTAAATGTAAAGGCTGCAGCCACTTCGAAGGCTGCGGCCTTTTTTATTTTTATAATCCAGCCCATTTTCCCGATTATAAAAATTATAAGGCCTTTTATATTTCGTGGGTAAAGTTAGTAACTGTTTGACTCAAAAGAGGAGACCTTTTTGGAAATACCCAGGAACCTTGCCAGCGAAATCATCTCCAGGTACAGGCAGGAGGATCTGCCCTGCCTGTCAGACACCCTTTTGAGGCTTTCAAGGCTCAATCCAGAGTCAGAGTCCGCCTTTGAGGAGCTTTCGGGCATAATACTTGAAGATATGGGTCTTACAGGCAAGGTGATCAGGACAGTAAATTCCGTATATTACAGAAGATGCGGACAGGAAATAACAACCATTACCCAGGCCCTGGTTCTTCTGGGATTTGAAACGGTAAGGAAGATTGCCATGAATATGGCAGTTCTCGATCTTGCGGAAAAGAGCAAGAACGACCCCCTGGTATCATTGATTCTCTCCTCCTTTACTGCTGCATTCCTTGCCCAGGACATTCTCGATCCGGAGGGAGAGTCAACGGGCGAGTCTGTTTTTGTAAGAGGCCTCTTTCATTGCCTAGGCAGGATCATCTTGTGCCTGCATCAGAGCAAACTCTATGAAGCATTGGCTGCAAAGGAGTCTGAAGGAGAGGAACAAAGAAAGGCCGTGGAGGCATTCTTTAGTGATTTAGGGCGGGGATTTGGGGAACTGTGGGGGCTACCCCAGTCAATGATTAATTCCATGGAAGGGTCACAAACATTCAGCGATCCTGACTCAAAAGTTATTGGCATGTGTCATCTTGCCATCCGATCGGTGCTGACAGACAGCGGCTCCAAGCTATTGCCAGGAGTGATAGATAAGATTGCCAGGGAAATCTCTTCATCTACAGAGGGTGTTGTAAAAAAGATAAGCCAGGCCTTTGACGCCTCTTTGTCTTTGTCCCCTGCCTTTAAATCCAGGGCCACACTAAAGAGGGTAAAGACCATTTCCAAAAGACTCGACAGGTCAAATGGTCACCTGGCCTATCCCCCCCAAGGGGGCAATGGTAACGTAGGAGGGGTATCCAGGTTTCTGGGGCTTTTAACAAACCTTACATCCATCATGGTTCAGAAACGGTTTGGGCTCGATAAGGTTTACCTGCTGGCGGCAGAGGCCCTTCTGAGGGGAGTGGAAATGGAAAGGGTGGTCTTAAGCCTCCTAACAGTGGATAAGAGGTGGCTTAGGCCCCGCTACGCCATAGGTAAGGGCACGGAAGGGGTCAAGGCCGGACTAGAGATGGCATATCCGCCGAGGAATCAGGATGTGGCCCGCTGTTTTGAACAGAACCAAATCAGAACGCTCAACTGGCATACTGTTACTGGTGAGAAAAAGGCCCCCAACCAGATACAGCCTCAAGGGCAGGTATGCCTTGCCCCAATAGTGGTGAATCAGAAACCCATTGGCTGTTTTTTGCTGGACAGGCCTGTGTCAAAGGGGAATATTCTCCCTGAAGATATCCTCATGGTAACCGCCGTAAGGGATTTGGTGGTCCTCGCTACCCAAAACCGTTGATCCTGGTCTGGATTTGGCCCCTTAAACTGCCATGGTTTTAACAGGGAAAGGTCTCATTCAGGGTTTGAAAAATTGAGCATTGGCTCTTAATCGTCATTATCCTTCCTTAATCATCAAAATACGGCTTGTTACGAATTTGACAAAGTTTTTCATAAAATATAGTTAATAGTTAACAAGGGGTTTTGTGGTTGCTGGTTGCTTTTTGTCCTCACAGGGGTTGCTCAAAATGGAAAAAGAAATCGTAGACCTTTCATTAATCAGGGCCAGGGTCAAAAGACAGATAGAAAAGGCCGTTCCTGATGCACACATAGATTACTGTCTCACATGCGGGCTCTGCGCAAGTGGCTGCCCTGCAAGCGGGATAGAGGGGCTTGACCCACGAAAGTTTTTAAGACTCCTGGTCCTTGGGCAGGATCAGGAAATCCTTGAAACCAACTGGATTTATTCGTGCACCATGTGCCAAAGGTGCAGGTATGCATGCCCCATGGGTATTGATGTTGGACGGATAGTCTACGAGATAAGGGGCATGAGGCCCAGGGAAAAAAGGCCAAAAAATCTCCAGCGTTCATGTGATCTCCAGAAGCAGAGCAACAGCACAGGCATACCCAACGAGGATTTCGTTTGGGTGGTAAATGATGTCCTGGAAGAGGTGAGGCAAAACGAGCCCCAGTGGAAGGATTTACAGGCCCCCATAGACAAAAAGGGCGCCCTATACTACCTGAACCAAAATGCCAAGGAGCCAACGGTTGAGCCGGAAGAGATGGTTCCTCTTTGGAAGATACTCCATGTTGCGGGCATTGACTGGACCTATTCCTCAAAGTGGTGGGATGGCGCAAACTACTGCCTCTTTACCGGAGATCCTGAGGACTGGGAGTACACGGTCCGGAAGCAGGCAGAGGTGGTGGATGAGCTTGGATGCCGATATTACATAAACACCGAGTGAGGACACATGTTCTACGCAACCCTGGAGGGGTTGCGCCGCTTCAATATTCCCCACAAGTTTGAATTCATAAGCGTAATATCCCTATATGCCCAGCTCATCCGGGAAGGAAGGCTCAAGGTTGATTCCTCCTGGAACAGGGAGGGGTTGAAGTTTACCTGTCAGGATCCTTGCAAGCTTGTGCGTCAGGGCCTTGGGGATGTTGTGGCAGATGACCTTCGTTTTGTCATAAAGGCAGTGGCAGGGGAGGAAAACTTCGTGGACAGCTGGCCAAGGCTTTCAAACAACTATTGCTGCGGTGGCGGAGGAGGCGCCCTCCAGGCAGGCTTTGTGGAAAACAGGCGGCGCTATGGCAGGGTGAAGTTTGATCAGCTTGCTTCGACCGGTGCAGACGTGGTCATTACCCCTTGTCACAACTGCCATACACAGATATTGGATATTTGCGACTTTTATGGAGGCAAGTGGAAGACCACCCACTTGTGGAACTGGCTTGAAAAGGCCCTAGTGCTTGATGATAAGGCCTGAAGATAAAGGCTTAAAAGGGAAGGAGCAGATGAGCAGACCCAAAGGTTCGGTACTTGTGGTAGGTGGGGGAATAGCAGGGGTCCAGGCGGCTCTCGACCTGGCGGACAGCGGCTTCTACGTGCATCTTGTGGAAAGGAGCAGCGCCATTGGCGGAAGCATGTCCCAGCTTGACAAGACCTTTCCCACCAACGACTGCTCTGCCTGTATCCTTTCTCCAAAGCTTGTGGAGGCAGGCCGCCACCTGAACATAAACCTCATGACCTTGAGCCAGGTGCTTGGTGTGGAGGGAGAGCCAGGAAATTTCCGCGTAAGGGTGCGGAAAAATCCAAGGTACGTTGACCCTGAAAAGTGTATAGCGTGCGGCACCTGCGCCCAAAAGTGCCCCAAAAAGGTGCCAAGCGAATTTGATCTGGGCCTTGGCACCAGAAAGGCCATATATTTGCGCTATCCACAGGCCGTGCCCTTAAAGTACGCCATAGACGCAGATGCCTGCATCTATATCAAAAAGCCAGGAAGGTGCGGCTTCTGCCAAAAGGTGTGCCCGACAGGGGCAATAAACTTTGAAGACAGGCCCGAGGAGATAACCCTAGAGGTCGGCTCCGTTATCCTCGCCCTTGGATTCAGGCCCTTTGACCCGTCAGGGCTTGATTTTACAGGCTACGGTACACTTAAAAACGTTGTCACCAGCATGGAGTTTGAAAGGCTTTTGAGCCCTTCCGGCCCCTGCATGGGCCACATGGAAAGGCCCTCAGACAAAAAGGAGCCTGAGAAGATTGCATGGCTTCAGTGTGTGGGTTCAAGGGACATAAACCGGGCCTGCCACGGCTACTGTTCATCTGTTTGCTGCATGTACGCAATAAAGCAGGCGGTGATTGCCCGGGAGCACTCTGAATCCGGAAGGCTTTCATCATCCATATTTTTCATGGACATGAGGACCCATGGAAAGGGTTTTGAGGCCTACTATGAGAGGGCCAAAAGGGAGGGCATAGACTTTCACAGGGCAAGGGTCCACACCATACTTCCTGCGCCAAATGAAAACTTAAGGCTCCGTTATTCGGGAGAAGACGGTGAAATAAAGGAAGAGGAGTTTGACCTGGTGGTCCTTTCCGTTGGCCTTGAAACAGACCCGGAGGTCATGAAGCTGTGTCACAGTCTTGATGTAGAGCTTGATCATGACAATTTCGTCTCCACCTCCCCCTTTACCCCTGTTGCCACCAGCCGACCTGGCATTTTTGTCTGCGGGACCCTCGCCGAGCCAAAGGACATTCCCCAGTCTGTCATGGAGGCAAGTGCTGCTGCCTGTGGCGCAGGCTCCATCCTTCATGAATCCAGGTGGACAGAGACAAGAAAGAAGGAGTTTCCACCTGAGAAAAACGTCTATGCAGAGCCTCCAAGGATAGGGGTCTTTGTCTGTTCATGCGGGATAAACATAGCAAGCGTGGTGGATGTTGAAGAGGTCACCGAATACGCCAGGACCCTGCCCGGGGTGGTATTTGCACAGAATAACCTCTTTACCTGTTCCCAGGACACCATCAACCAGATGGTGGAGACCATTAAGAAAGAGGGGCTCAACAGGGTTGTGGTGGCCTCATGCACCCCAAGGACCCACGAGGCCCTTTTCCAGGAGACCTTGCGGGAGGCAGGCATAAACAAGTTTCTTTTTGAGATGGCAAACATCCGGGATCAGGACTCCTGGGTTCATCAAAAGTGGCCAGACGCCGCAACCAGAAAGGCCAAGGACCTGGTGCGCATGGCAGTTGCCAAGGTGAGGGGTGATGAACCCCTTCCATACAACCACGTGTCTGTTACAAAGAGGGCCCTGGTGATTGGTGGCGGGGTTGCAGGCATGGTTTCTGCCCTTTCCCTGGCAGATCAGGGCTTTCCCGTATGCTTAGTTGAAAGGAAGGATAGTCTTGGAGGTCATGCTAGAAAGTTCTACAGGACCTGGCAGGGAAGGCCCATGCAGGATTATCTGGAAGAGCTGGTAAGGCGCGTAGAGACCCATCCTGAAATAGATGTCCAGCTTGGCGCAACCATTGAGCATGTGGAGGGCTCAGTGGGCCAGTTCAGAACGCGCCTTTCAAACGGTTTCGAGGTGGAACACGGCGTTGCAATT
>Ga0256832_1001242_pt1 | contig 17088 bp, 16 predicted proteins | sample 134614metaG_FD_190534 | JGI IMG/M metagenome (GOLD analysis project Ga0256832, IMG submission 190534) | Hydrothermal vent microbial communities from Lau Basin, Pacific Ocean - 134-614 | ecosystem: Environmental > Aquatic > Marine > Hydrothermal vents | place: Pacific Ocean: Lau Basin | collected...
AGGAGGTATTACATTGAGGTGTAAAAGAACTTATATTCCTAAGCTCCAGCGGTAATTTGAGTACTAAAAACTCAATTACCGTTTTTTTATTTTACCCTCCAAAAAGTACCTAACATCATTCCCTCAAGACCTTTCAACCTTTAAAATTCCAATTGATTTTGTCAATCGAATTGGTTTTGAATTTTAAATCCATCAAAAATAAAAACTACGGAACATAATTTTATTTAGATTATAACTGAAATAAAATGAAATATATTTGGATATTATCTTTAATCATTCATTTGTTTAACTTCTTATCAAAAGTTTTTATATCATATTGTTTAAACACAGCTCATAAAATATAATCCACAAAATCTAAATTCTTTTGATTATAAATATCCAGAGCTTTTAAAATGAAATTTTTATTTTCTGTTTTTATTCCTCTTAAATAGTGATAATTAAATAAAAAAAATAACTATAAGATTTTTTGAAATTATCTTGACATATACTATATATTGTATTAGATTGTACTATAATACTATATATAGTATACATAAGTTTAGAAATTTAGAATGTATATAAGAACACAAAGGAACTATAAAATTGAAGTCACCATTTTACAGGTAAAAAGACCAATAAACTGAAGGGTCAAGAAGAATAAATACAACAAAAAAACGGAGAAATAATATGAAACTATATTTAGAAAAAGCTATTTTTATAAACAGGGCACCTTTTGAAAATTTAGAGTTAGATTTTTCAGAAAATGAAATTTCGGTTTTAATGGCTGTCAATGGAAAAGGAAAAACAACTATTTTGTCTCATATAGTAGATGCTTTTCATGAAATGGCTAGACCTTATTTTCAAAATGAATATGAAGGAAAAGAAAATAAATATTATAGAGTTTCATCTCCTTTTTATAATATAGATTTCAATAAACCATCATTTGTTTATCTAAGATTTAAATATGAAAGTGAAAATATCGATTATATTGATATAAGAAACCAATGCACTGAAAATGAGTATAATGAAGCAGTTAAAATTGCAAATAAAATTCCTTTTTCAAATTTTCAAAATGATTTAAAAGAAATGAATAATGTAAAAAAAGTTTCTTTAAATCTAAATAAAGAAAAGGCTTATAAAATATTCGGAAATAATTTGTTAACATATTTTCCAGCATATAGATATGAGCAACCTGGCTATTTAACTGATCCATATAAAATCAAATTAAACTTTAAAAAAGAATCTGGTTTTTCAGGTTATTTATCCAATCCAATAGAGGTTATTACTGGATTATCACAATTAGCAAATTGGATTATGGATATAGTTTTAGATAATCAACTTGGCTATATAGATGTAAATATTTTAAAACAAAATATTGACACCATTATTACGGAATCTATTAGTGCAAAAAATTATGGAAATTTAAGGCTTGGTATTGGTCCTCGTGGATACGGAGGAGTAAGAATCCAAATTGTTGAAGATAGAGAAAATGGGAAATTAATTTATCCTACAATTTTTAATCTTTCTTCTGGTGAAGTATCTATATTTACTCTTTTTGGAGAAATCCTCAGACAGGCTGATAATCTAAAGAATAATATTAGATTAGAAGAGATCTCAGGTATAGTTTTAATTGATGAAATAGATAAACATTTACATATTAAATTACAAAAAGAAGTTTTACCAAGACTATTGCAACTATTCCCAAATGTACAATTTATTGTAAGTTCGCACTCTCCTTTTTTGAGTATGGGTCTTGCTGAAAATCTATCAGATAGATCCAAAATTATTGATTTGGATAATTTGGGGATATCAAAAGATCCAACAACCAATGAGCTTTATCAAGAAGTTTATGAAATGATGATTTCTGAAAATGAAAGGTTTAAAGAAAGATTTTTAGAATTAAAAACAAAAATTAATGAAGGAAATAGACCTTTAATAATCACTGAAGGAAAAACAGATGTTCAATATCTTAAAAAAGCTAAAGAAAAACTTAGTCTTGATGATTTGGATATAGAATTTTATGAAATTAATGAAGATTGGGGAAATTCAAAACTAAAAGCATTATTAGAGCACCTTTCTAAAATTCCGCAAAATAGAAAAATTATTGGAATATTTGATAGAGATGATAATAATATTGTAAATGATATTGAAAAAGACGAAAAATCTTTTAAAAATTATGGAAATAATGTATATGCTTTTTGTATTCCACTTGTTAATGAGGATGTATATGGAGATAAAATTTCAATAGAACATTATTTCCCAGAAGAAATACTAAAAAAAGAACATAATGGCAAAAGATTATTTTTAGGTAATGAATTCTATAAATCAGGAAAAAGTAAAGATGGAGAATGTAATACAAAAATAAGTCAAATACAAAATAAAGTTGAAATAAATGGAATAATTGATGAAAAAGTTTTTAAAATAAATGATTTAGAAGAAAAAAATAACATAGCTTTATCAAAAGCTAATTTTGCAAATTTAATAGAAAATGATAGTAATTTCACTAATGGGTATAATTTTAATAATTTCAAATTAATTTTTGATAAAATAAGGCAAATCATAGAAGCAAATTAAATAATTGTAAAATCAAAACGTAATATAAAATAAAAACAATCTAAAAATTTACACTTTTCTTAATATTTATTTTTATTCAAAATGGAATTATTATCTTTCCTATTAAAAGAATATCCTATGATAAAATTTTTCAAAAGATACATTTTAAATTAAATATTTCATAGATTTTAAAGTATGAGAATAGTAATGGAACTTCCTGATGATGTTCTGAAAATACTTAATATACCTAAAGACAAATTTTCATCAGAATTAAGAATTCAATTTGCCTTATTTTTATATGAAAAAAGAAAGTTATCTTTTGGAAAAGCAAGAGAATTAGCAGATTTAAGTGTTTGGAAATTTATGGGAAACCTTAATGAAAATAAAATACCATTAAATTTTAAATTATGGAATTGAAGATTTAAAAGGAGATTTAGAAACAATTAGATAATCCTATACCAAAAATTTTAGAGTTAAGAGAAAAAGGATCTTATATAAGTACTAAATTATTGGAAGAAATAAAAAAGCAATTAAAACCATAAAACCATACACATATATAAGAATTTTGATAAACAGAATTTAGAGAAAATTTCCACAACAAATGCTTAATTTTATTAGGTTTTAAAAGTGGTGCGAGAGGAGGGAATCGAACCCTCACGGCCTTTCGGCCAAGGGATTTTAAGTCCTCTTAATCCTGCTGGTATAACCCTTAATTGATAAGGGTTTTCTATTCTCATCATCACGAAGTCCACCTATTGTCCCCTTTACCTGTCTAAATTGGTTTGTTTACGATGTTTATTATACCTCGAATCTAAAATCTAAAAATATAGTTTATCAAATCATCTATTTTCTGAAATTTCTTTAAAATTTTTATATTATCGTGTTCTCTCAATTCTTCTTTGGTTTTAATATCATAATTGAGTTCATTATTTTCTTCTCTTAGTATTTTAATAATTAAAAAATCTACAGGTTTATTTAAAAGTTTTTCTTTATCTAATGTTTTATTCCCCAATTCGTTTTCGTTTATTACTTCAACTGCAATTAAGAAAGATTTATAAAAGTTAGCAGGACTTCCACAGTTAATACAGTGTATTAAAGAAAGACTAAAAGGGCTATCTTTCATAAAGATACCACCAAATTTTTTTACTTTTGAATGGATAACATTATCATTATTTGAGGGGCAATTTTCATTTATGCAAAATTGTCCTAAAGTACCTTCAGATGAACACACTGGACATTTTTCTTTTCCCTTTTTTATATCATCCTTTTTTAAATTAGATGCTGTTAAACTAAATAGTGATTTACAATTTGTGCAAATATATACATAATAATTTATCTCTCCACAAAAAAAACACTCTTGTAAAGCCGTATACCAAGGTTCTTCACAGTTTTTACAAAAAAGTTTTGATGCTATAAATACATTTTCGTTATTATCGGGAATATAAACTTCAATATTTTTACTTACGAAAGCATAGCAGAGAGATTTTACTTCTTTATCCATCAAGTATCCTCACATTTTATTTCTATATTAAATTGCTGCCAATATTTATTTACGCTTTCTACTATAGATTCATCAGCTTTTTCACAGAACGTTTCTCTATTTTTTTGCCTTAAAGCTATTATTTCTTCAATATTCTTATCATTACAGTCCCTTAAATCTTTAATTTTTTGATTTATGTAATATATAGTTATTTCATGTTCTTCTTTAGATTCTGTCTTTTCTTTTCTATAATTAAATTTATAAAATAAATCACATTTTATTTTCGCTGTTTCTTCAATTAATTCATGAATATTAAAATCTATGTTCGGGTTTGATATTTTCCCAATACCTTTTTCATTAACAAAGTTACTTAAATCTACTTTTCTTCGATTATATGCTAAAAACCATTTATTATTTTCAGGGTCATATTTTATATTATTCATTTTATTATTCCCAACGCGAAATGAATTATTTGCAAAGTGTGTAATACCAGCTTCTTCGTGCTCTTGAAATAATTTTAAATAGTCATAAACAGAAAAAATTAAAAAATCCAATGAAAAATCTGAATAAAGTAAGAATACATGCCTTGGGTCTGTCCTAAAATCTTTGCTTCTTAATGTATATCCAAAAAACAGCTCTTCATTCTGTGTTTCTTTTAATTCTCGTGTTTTTATCTGTATATATCTTGTTATCGAGATTAATTCTTTCCTACATTTATTACAGTAACTAATATCTCGTGTATTTTCATTCCACTTAGTATGTCCATCTGGGCACACTTTTTTAACAATAATCAGGTCAATTCCTGTATCTACAAAAGGTTTGTAAACATACCAACCTATTAATTTAAAGTTTTCTGCAACAAAATCTTCAGTTACCTCTTTCTTATTAAACTTATTAAAATCTTGAGGTTTAACATCTCTGAATACGTTAACTGGGAAAATCTTTTTCATTATCGTCCTCTATCATTTTTAGTAAAGCAGAAGGTTTTACAGATAATGCTTTACAAATTTTAATTAGCGAATTTATGGTTATGCTTTTTTCACCACGTTCTACTTGGCCAATGTAATTTCTATGTAAACCTGCGATTTCTGCTAATTTCTCTTGCGATAGTTTTTTTTCTTTTCTTAAAATTTTTATTTTTATCCCTAGTTTTTTTTCAATACACATTTAGAAATTGTTAAAACATTATTTGCTTTATTCCTATAAACTATATATAATGTATTTAGTACAAACAACACACTATAGTGTTCAAAGAGAATGGAAATTTTAAATTATTTTTTGAAATTTTTAGACGAGTTAGGAATAAGTTACAACTTTAAACCAGATTTTATTGAAAATCTTAAATTTCTGGAAGAGAAATATGAAAAAAAATATGACTATAATAAAATAAAGACTACCTTAATCAAAATAATATTAGATAAATATGAAATTTATCATCCTCAAATTAAAAAGATAACTTCGAAATTCTTAAAAGAAAAAGGTATTCATTTATCATATATGCAAAAAAATCTTATTGAAAAATACTTATGTTATAAAGAAATTAAATACCTGGAATATGTTTTACTTTTGGAAAAAAAGAAAAATAAAAAAACAAATTTAAAATTAATGGATTTAAAGATAATTCTGTCTGATTATATTTATCCTCAAGAGGAGAAAATTGCAATAGATAAGTTTTTAAAATATTTCAGAAAACAAAAAAAGAAAGATAATATATTAGTTCCAATATTTTCAAGGCTCATACACGAAATTTATTTGAAAAAAATCTATTTTGAAGATTATATAAAGTTAATTGATAAACCTCAATATGAATTGCTATATCCGAATTTTTTGGAATCTTTAAATATAGATAGGAAAAAAAAATATAGTTATAGTGAGTTATTGAAACTGTTAATTAAATCTTTTAGAAAATCATACCTAGAAAATAAGAGTTATAATCTAATAGTAATAGAGATAAACCAAAAACTATATGATAGATATAAATGTTATAAAGATTTCATCCATACTATTTTCAAATTAATAAAATTTGCCTATGAGAATTTAAACAACCATAGGTATTTGAACATTTATATTAATGATATAATTGATGAGAAAAACATAAATATTAGATGGAAAATATACGCAGATATAGTCTTATTCTCAACAAAGTTCAAAATTTTCTCAGATAAAAAAAGATATAAATATTTTTATAAACCAGAGCAAATTTATGAGGAATATATTTCTCATTTACAAAATAAGTATAAATATAATTCTACTGCTAAAATAAAAGATTTTGAATATATTAATTATGGATTTAAGTATGTAGATACGCTAATATTAAGAAACGAAAAAATAAGAAAACATAAACAAACAAAAATTATTTCAGGCTTAAAAAATACATATGATGTCGCAATTATTCTAGAAAAAAAAGATTTTAATTTTAATCCTATTCCGTGTCCATCTTGTGGTTCACTACAAGTATCTGGGAATTCTTTTCCCGAAATAGGAACAAGGAGTTGGGAATGCAAAAATCCTTTCTGTCCTGAAAGGAGTAAAACAAATAGAGGAAAACGTTTTTCGGAAAAAACTTATCTTACTCAAGATATTGAAATATATAAATATAAAGATAATTTCATTGAAAAAGATTTTATTAATCTATGGAGAAAAGATATAGTAGATAATGTTGAATTTCCTGACTTTATCGACATGTCTATTAAATACTATAGTTTTGTTAAAGATAATATTTTAATATTAGGAGATAAAAATTATCCAAGCTTTAACTTTAAAGATTTCAGCAGGAATATAATAATATTTGACATAATGGATAGCATTCAAGATATTGAAAATATCGATGTTAATGAAGAAATAAATATCTATAATAATTTCTTAAATAAGTTCTTAATGAAGATAGATATTCCAACGGATTATTTAAAAAAAGAAATAAAGAAAATAAATAGCATCATAGATAATAAATTCGAGCTTTATAATGGCGATTCATATATAGTATTGCAAAGTGATATACAAAATGTAAAAGGAATGGTTACTTCTCCTCCATACTATAATGCAAGAGAATATTCTACATGGGAAAATATATATTTATATCTTCTTGATATGTTTCAAATTATTAGAAAATCGTATGATAAATTATCAGAACAAGGCGTATTTTTATTTAATATAGGAGATATTAATGACAATGAAAATATAGTAAAGTCAAAAATGGGCGAAGCTAAAATTCCATTAGGTGCTTATTCAATAAAATTGTTTGAAAGAGTAGGTTTTTCAACTTTAGACTGTATTATATGGTCTAAAGGGGAACCTGAATCAAATAGACATTTTAATCAAGGCAATTATATACCTTTCTTTCAAAAGGCATTGAATAGCTTTGAATATATATTTATTTTCTACAAAACAAATAAAGAGAAATTAGATATCACTATTGATTCTGTAAAAAATATTAAAAATAATGTTCATGAATTTCCTCCTGTTATAAAGATTTCTTACAATGGAGATAATAAAATTGGTCATTCTGCACCATTTCCAGAAGAAATTCCAAATTTACTAATTGATGGTTTCTTAGACAAAAAAGAAGATTCTCTTTTAGATCCTTTTGCTGGTATTGGAACTTCTGTAATTGCAGGCCTAAGAAAAGGTAAATATGTTATTGGTATAGAATTAAATAAAGAATATTTCAAAAAAATGTACAATAATATCCAGAATTTAATTAACAATGAAGTTAAACAATTTTAAGCTCCAGAATTAATATAGACATATTCTAAGAAACATTTAGTGTTAATATTTCTGTATTCTAATACAAATTATCTACTTATTGAATAAAAGGGGGAAGCCCCCTTTTTACCTCCTCTCACAAACTGCAGTCCTTATTACTTCAGCCACAATCAGCACGGCTATTTCTAGGGCTACAAGCAGAGCTTTTGGATTCAATGTCAATACCTCCTTTGTTATTTACTGGGCAGCAGTGTTTGTAAAAGCAGTATTTACACTGCCAGTCTTTTACATCCAGAGTTTCTTTATCCAGAAGACTCAGTGTTTCTGTGCTTTGCTGTGATAGTGCATAAATGAGATTGACTTTATTTTTAAGTATTTCTATATCTTCATCTGTCAGCTGGACGGGATATTCATAGATTTCTCCTGAAGATTTATCTATGTATGCTATTAGACCTTTATCCTTTTTCAGTAGATACATGTAGCCTGTTAGTTGAAATATATGATGTGGATACGGCAGAACTTCGGCTTTTTTCAATGCCCATGGAGAAATGGTTTTAAATTCAACTACAGTGTCATTAATAACGCCGTCAGGATGTCCAACTATTTTTAGTTCATGGTCAAAAATTTCATGTTCTACATATTCAAGTTCATCTTTTAAAATTTCCTGCATGTTCAGATGGACACCGTTTCCAAGCTCCAATATTAAAAGTGTCTTCTCATCTATCTCAGGGCTGTATCCTTTAAGCCTGAGAGCTGGAGCAAGGGGACATCCTCCAAGCTCAGAAACTCTTATATATTCATAATTCTGTTCTTCTCTATCTTTAAGCTTTTTTAACACTATTTCTCTTATCATTTTTGCCCTCCTGTAGTTTGTTTAATATCCTTTCTGCGATTATGTCCTTATCATCAAAAAGGTCTATCTCATTCAGAGGTTCTTTGAATGAATACATTGGATAGTCAATGAAATCTTCCCAGTGCATTTTCATTTTGTAGATTTTGCCTGACAGGTATTCTGGATTTTCAAAATCATCCCAGTTTTGATAAAGGTAATCTTCTGTATGTTCAACTACTGCTCCATACAGTTCCTCTAAGGCTGTTTCTATCCAGATATGAATATTCGTTAGTTCATCAAATCTTTCATAGATTCTTTTTCTTATTTGATAAACAGGAATATTCCAGTAGTCGCATAGTCTTAAAACTTCTTCAAGCTTATTTATTTCATAGCTCGGCCAGTCAAATAATTTTTCTGGCAGTGTGTATTCATGATTTAAAAGCATAATATTTCCCTCCTTGTTGATTTAATCTTGAAGGCGATAGTTAAAAGCTTTTATGTTTGAAAGCCAGTAAATCAGAAAATCATTAAGTTCTTTCTGGATTTTATCGTTATAGGCTTCTTGGTATATGTATGCATTTTGAAAAGATAAAGCTCTTGCTGTTTTATTTTTGAAATCAATTTCTATCTGCATATCTGGGTCTGGAACAAGGTCGCCATTTACAATGTAGTAATGAGACAGCGCTATTATGTTCTCTGTAAGTTTATCCACTGACAAATCCATCAGTCCATATCCTACTGTGAATCTTGCATAATCTTTATCCTTAATAGAGCTTAGTATTCCTGTTTTTTTCAGTAGGATGTATATCTGCTTTTCCTGATTCATTTTTGATAACCTCCCTGAAGCAGGTAGTTAATCAGTTTTGAAGCTTCTGTCTGTGTTAACTTGGTAAGCTGATTTTTTGTTTTTATTTCTTTTCCTACAACAGCCTTTGATACTTTTTGAAGGGAAAGCTTCTTTTCAGAAACAAGTTTTGTGATTAAATCTACCTGCTTTTTTGAAGCTTTAACCTCTTCACTGGAAAATGGTGCAAGAACCTGATTAATGAAATCTTCTCCAAGAGTTTCCTCTAACAACCTTTTGATAGACCTTGTTTCAGCTGTAGATAATGAATCGTGCAGAATCCTTTTTTCTCCAGTTATATCTGTTTCTTCAGAAGCTCCAAGGGCTTCAAAGTGAAGTTGTGCCTTATTTGGCAGGTCAATGGTTATTTTTGACTTAACAACTGCTGGCGAAATGCTGAGAACTTCTTTGGATACAGACAGATTTCCACCTAAACTTGCTGTCCATCTACTCAGTTGATTGAGAAGTGCCAGAGCCACTGGTCTGGTAATCTCCAGACGACCGTTAATTCTTACGCATGCTGATTTGTTTTCTTCAAGGACAGCTTTTAACCTCTGCCGAATGTCCTGAAATGAAAATTCATCAGCTTTTGCAATTGCTTGATTTGACATGATGATACCTCCACTGGTTTTTGTTTTCTATGGATTTATACCAATGGAGGCAGGGGAAATTTAAAAAATGTTGAAATGTATTTCAAAGCGGATTATAATATTTCCAGTTTTATAATTAACACCGTATAAAAACACCGTATTTTAAATCTCAATAAACATCGTATAACACCGTATATCAAACACCGTATATCCCTTAGGAGAAGTCTGCCTTTTGAAAAAAATATATGTTTTGTGTTTATCCTCCAAAAATCTGTCCCTCAGTCTGATTATGCAAATTGGGGGATGGGGAATGTTTCTTTTTAACGGAAGTAGAAGACGGAAAATTTACCAAAATTACTTTAGGAGAATTTTTTGGGTTTTTGGAGGAAAGAGATGGTTAATTTTTCAGATTTGTTCACGGAAAAAGAGGCAGACTTCACAACAATCATAATAAAAATCTTAAAAAAGGAGGTGAAGAAAAATGGCTACGTTTTTAAAAGTGCAAAAGAATGGGCTGAATTTTTAAACAAAGAGCTTAATGGGAAAGTTTTTTCTCCCATAGGTTTTGGGAAGTTTGTAAAAAGAAATGTAAATTTTCTCAGCAAGCACTTTAACATCGTTCATCAAAAAAGAAAAGAAGGAAATTTTTGGTTAATTGCTTTTAAAGAATGACCTTCCACTAACACCGTTATAATTTAACGGAGGTTTTATTTAAATGGATAAGCTTACATTAGCAGAGAAGTTAACAGAAGCAAGATTAGAAGTAACACCATTAAGAGATAATAAAAAACCGTATATAAAAGATTGGATAAACAAACACTTTTCCTATGAAGATATAAAAAGGGAATATCAAAAAGGTATTCCTGGATTTAATATAGGTATAAAAACAGGAACATATATAGAACAAAGAGGTTATCTGGGATGTATTGATATTGATTTACCTATTGGTGACAATCTATTGAAAAAATACATAGAATACTTAAAAGAAAAAGCGAATATCTCTGAAATTTACTATGAAAGGACTCCTTCAGGTGGAATCCATATATTCTTCTTTATGGAAGAACTACCAGAAAAAAGTAGCTATAAAATCCCTGTCATGAATAATTTTGGTGAATCTTTTAATAAAAAAACTGCAGGTGTTGAGTTTTTTACAGACAAAAAAGTTGTCGCAGTTTATGAGTATGAAAAAGTATATAAGGCTCTTGTTGAATATCCTATCATCCTACCTGCAGAGGAGTATAAAAAACTGATTAAATATACAGAAGAATTCCTTGCTAAACACTTTACACTCAAAAAGAAAAGTGAGAAAAAATCCAACAAAAGAATTAATAAAAGAGCTAAAATTTTTAGAAGACAGGTAATAAATAATATTCCAGCAAAAAGAATACCTTTTAAAGAACTAAAAGAATCTCTATCTATAGATGAAGTTTGTTTGGTTTTAGATTATTTAGGTGAAGATTATACAGCAGTTGACGATAGAATTGAGGTTTGCTGTCCATTCCATCCACCTGATAACAACCCAAGTCTTATTTATTTCGACAATCAAAAAGCTTTCTTTGACTATCACACTAATGAATATATTGACCTAATTCAGTTTGTCAGGGAAAGATTAGAACTAAAAAATAATTTTGAAGCTCTAAAGAGGATAGCTAAGATAACAGGTAAAAGAGTAAAGAACGTTTATGCAAATAGAAATGAAAAGTTTGTCCCAAGAAAATACTCAGAGATATTAACTTCACTGCTTAACATAAGGTATCAGAATGAAGTTTTATATATTTATGATGATAACCAGGGAATCTGGATAGAAGACCCAAAAGATGAGTATATAAAGAGTTATTTAAGGATTAACAATATACTGGATGAAAATCTTATCAAAAACCACTATATCAATGAAATTGTCAGTGATATAAAAGGTTTAACCTATCAAATAGGAGATTTTCCAGAGCCTCCAAAGCATCTTATACCATGTGCAAATGGAGTCTTTAATTTAAATACTAAGGAACTTGAACCTTACAAACCTGAATATTACTTTACTTTCAAACTTCCATGGAAGTATGACCTTAATGCTAAAGGTGGTTTTTTAGAAGAAATAATAAATTCTTTCTTACCTTCTAAAGAAGTTATTACTCTGTATGAGCTCTTAGCATACATACTATATAGAGGCTATGAAAAGCAAAAGTTCTTCTTCCTTTATGGTTCTGGTCGAAACGGAAAATCTTTATTTGCTGAGATTATAACTAAATTAGTAGGAAGTCAAAATGTTTCAACAGTATCCCTTGAGGAGTTACAAAACGAAAATTTCTCTACTGTTCAATTGAAAGATAAGCTTGTTAATATTGCTGGAGAAGTTTCTTATCAGGAACTAAAGGAAACCAAGCTTTTAAAACAACTTTCTGGTGGTGATGAAATTCATGCAGATCGTAAGTATAAAAATCCTATTAAATTTAGGAACAAGGCAAAGCTTGTATTTATAACAAACGAAATTCCGCTTTCAAAAGATGACTCTGACGGATTCTACCGCAGAGTCTTTTTAATAAAATTTCCTTATCAGTTTGAAGATGACCCATCTGTTCCTATAAAAATTAGACAGGCAGAGGAAGAATTTAACTGGTTATTAACTAAGTCCATTCATACATTAATAGATTTACTTGATAGGAACTTAACTTTTACTAACGAAAAGTCCATAGAGGAGATAAGGGATATATATCTTAAGGAATCTAACCCTGTATATGCTTTTATAAAAGAATTCTGTATACATGTTAATAGTGATGATGTTTATATCCCAAGAGAAGAATTTCTTGAAAATTTTAACTACTGGTTGGAACTACAAAACCGCCCGCCTTTTAAAGAACACAAACTTGGCAGAATAATGAAAGAACTTAAAATTTACTACCAGAAAAAGCCAATACATTCTAAGCGTGGAGATTACGCTCCAAAATATGAATATTGTTGGGTAGGAATAGCATGGAATGGTAAAGCTATGCAATTAAACTATGAGAAATTAAAAGAAGCAAAAAAAGACTCTTCAAATGAAGATTTTATCTTAAAACTTAATAAAAATTCTTTATAAGGAGGTCTTAAAATGAAGTATTATTGTTCTGATGAGGTTAAAACCTGCCACGAATGTGGCAGGCGTTTTATTGTTCCAACCAATCCAGATGACATAGAAGGATGGTTAGATTTTAAATCTCATGAAGATTTTCACGCAAAGTTAAAGCTTGCTATGAATAAGTTTGGATTTATTGAGTCCAATAAAAGTAAAATTTCTCAGAAGGAAGAAGATCTACTACCAATAATATTTAACAACGTATATCCCTTAGAAGAAAGAATTAAAGCTGCTGAAGAATTTATTGAATGTGATTTTTATAGAATTATACTGGATGAAATCAATGAATCTAAAGATATTGAGTTTCTGAATTGTGTTAGTAAGAAGGAACACTTCCTAATGTCCATAACCACAAACAAGGAAGGTTTCCCACAGGAAGTTATAGATGAACTCCGCAAAAAGTATTTGTAAAATTCTTTGGGCGGGCATCCCGCCCTCAGTATTTTAATAATCCTGATATTTTTATCTTTCTAAAATTCCAAGTATTTTTTATTTTTTTTTCTCTATTACTAATTTTTTATATCCAATTTTTCTAAAATTTCTTAGAAATTTAGAATAAAAAAAACAAAAATAATCATCTATTGCTATACAAAAAAAACAATTTTAAATTCTACCGATGGCTTTGTATTTCTCATTTAAGGTCAAATGAGCGTATCTCTGAGTAATCTTAACATCTGTATGGTTTAAAAGTTCTTTAACAACATATAAATCAACACCTTTTCTAATTAGCTTTGTAGCAAATGTATGCCTTAAATCATGAAATCTAAAATTAACAATTCCCGCCCGCTTCAATGCATTTTCAAAAGCTGTTCTTATACTAACAACTGGCTTTCCATTTCTATGAAAAACAAAGTCTATATCTGCATTGCTTTCTTTCCTTTTTAAAAGCATATCTTTTAATACAGGATGCATTGGTATTGAGTGATATCTTTTATTTTTGGTTTGCTCAGGAAACAGGATTATAAGATTATTTTCAAAATCTATATTTTTCCATTTAAGACCTAAAATTTCATTCTTTCTAAGCCCAGTATACAATGCAGTTAATACAATGTCATGAACAAGAGGATTTATTTTTAAAGCATCTAAAAGCCTTTTTTCCTCATCTTCGGTCAAAAATCTTATCCTACTGTTATCAACCCCTCTAATAATAATTGTTTTCCTATATAGAGGATGATTTTCTATCCATTCAAACTCTACTGCTCTATTTATCATTGTAGAAATAAAACGAAGCTCTTTATTTAAAGTATCATCTTTTATGCCTTCTTGCTTTCGAATAAGTTTATACTTTTCAATATGGTGCATTGTAAGCTGGGAAATTTTAATTGAACCTTTAATATGTTTCAGTATTATTTTTGCAATTCTTTCATATCTTTTGTAAGATGAGCGTCGCCTGTGGGTTTTATACCATAAAAGAAACTTATTTATGAGTTTTTCCAAAGTAATATCTTTTTTCTTTTTCAGATTAACTTCTCTTTCTCTATCCCACTCTCCACTTAGAACCTTTATTCTAAGTTCTTCTGCAAGTTTTCTCAGGCTTTTTCTGGATTTGATTTCTTTAACACTGCCCAGGGTTTTAAAATACTCCTTTCCGTTGTGTTTCATCCTGAACACAAAACAATTTTTTCTAACATAGACATTTGAAATGCCTGTCTTTTTCATGACCTACCTCCTTTAAGACAGGCAAAGAGGACTCTAAAATGTCCGCCAGAAGAAAAGATATGTAACCACAGAACAAGATTTTATGAGGTTTTAATGAAGTAAACCTGTCCCCCGTATGTCCACCGAATTGTGAGTTTTTTGATGAATTTTTATAAACAGAGAAAAACAAGAAATTTTGAGAAACCTTTGATTTAGTGGTGCGAGAGGGGGGAATCGAACCCCCACGGCCTTGCGGCCAAGGGATTTTAAGTCCCTCGCGTCTGCCTGTTCCGCCACTCTCGCGTAAAGAGATTAATATTATAACAAAGTTATTTAAAAAAGCAATAATTATTTTTCTAAATTTACAATATCGGAACTTAAAATTTAGACAAAATTTTGTCCAATTTTAGTATAAAATTTTTATATCCGAAAAAATTAGACAAAAACTTTTAGAGGTAGCTATGGGAAAAACTATTGCAATTGCCAATGTAAAAGGTGGAGTAGGGAAAACAACTTTAACAAATGCACTTGCCCACCAGTTTTCAAGAGAAGGAAAAAAAGTATTAGTTGTAGATTTAGACCCTCAGGCAACGCAAACTTTTTTATTTGGAGTAACTCCCAAACAGGTTTACGGAACAAAACATGACATAACAAATGCTTTCAGTGACAAATTAGTTGAGCCTCTTCCAGTTGCTGAGAATATTGATTTAATTCCATCTCATAGAGGTTTAACAGTTGAGGCAGAAAGTGGAAAAAGTGGAAAAGATATGGCTATTCCTTCAGTAATAAGAGAAGTTGAAGAGAATTACGACTACGTTTTAATTGACCCTGCTCCTACGACGGGAACATTAATGACTTCTACAATTTTAGCTTCCGAGTACATGATTATTCCTACAAAATTTTCAACAGCAGACAAAACAGGTGTTATGAGCCTGCTGACCATAATAAATTCTTTAGACAGGAAATTTTTCAAATTTATGAATTTACCCCCTGTAAAATTAATAGGAATTGTTCCTATGGGATACAGAAGAAGGTATTCAGAGCATGAAAAAACCATTGCCGATTATAAAATCAACATTCCATCAGTAGTTGAAAAAATTAATAATTTAGAACTTCTGAATGAAGATGTAATTTTAAGACATGTTTTAGAAAGACAGGCATGGGTGAAGGCACAAGCTCCCGATTACAATTTACCGATCCACGATTATGTAGAAAAATATGCCAGAGAGCAAAAAGACATTTTATTAGATTTAAAGCTTTTAGCAAATCAAATCCAAACACTTTGTGAAATTCCAAATAAAGTTTCATAGGAGTAGACATGGAAGGAAGAAACGACATTTTTAATTCATTTGAAGATTTTGATTTAGATTATGAATCAAAGGTTGAAGAAGTTAAACAAAAATTAAATGAAATTGAGCCTACTAATATTGATATTTTCAGTATAAAAAACCCTAAATTCCACGACAGAACATACATTAACCCAGTTTCTATAGTTGAATTAGCAGAAAATATTGAAGAGTACGGACTTGCACAACCAATAATTGTCAGAAAATTAGAAAATGGAGAATACGAAAGAATTATCGGGTACAGAAGATTAAAAGCTTTTGAACACCTTTATAACAAAACAAAAGATGATAAGTATAAAAATATTCCTGCTGTGGTTTTGGATATTGATGAAAAAACTGCCCTTGCTTTAATGATTTCAGAAAATATTCACAGAGAAAATCTTACAGATTACGATAGAGTCTACTCTGCGACCCAGTACATAGCTTTTAAATTTGATAAATCTATTGACTATTTAAAAAAGTTTATGGATAGGTGGAGTTATTATTTATCTAATAAAAATAGCAAAAAAGGACTAACTGAAGAAGAAATTGAATTACTTGAAAATGTGGAAAAGATTTTGAAAAGCTTCAGGATAAAAAGTTTAAGAACATACAGGGAGATGTTGAAATTACTGAATGTTGAGCCTGAGATAAAAGAAGCCATTGAAAAATACGGCTGGTCTTATCCTTTAGCTATTGAAGTAAATAAATTGAGAAATAAAAAAGAAAAAATGTTAGAACTTATTGAAAGAATAATAAATGAGAACCTTGGATTTTCAGAAGTTAAAGCCATTGTCAGGAAAGAGCTTGGTGAGCCAGAAAAAATTAATCCTTTCCAGAATGTTTCCAAAAAACTTGCCAAAAGATTTAATAAACTTCCAAAATCAAAGCAAAAAGAGATTGAAAAATACATAAGCAAAATTGAGAAAATTTTAGAAGAAGTTTAGATGAAAATTTATTTAGATAACGCTGCAACAACAAAAATTTTTCCTGAAATTCTCAAAGAGATGACAGGAGTTTTTGAAGAATACTACGCAAA
>Ga0256832_1001243_pt1 | contig 17087 bp, 11 predicted proteins | sample 134614metaG_FD_190534 | JGI IMG/M metagenome (GOLD analysis project Ga0256832, IMG submission 190534) | Hydrothermal vent microbial communities from Lau Basin, Pacific Ocean - 134-614 | ecosystem: Environmental > Aquatic > Marine > Hydrothermal vents | place: Pacific Ocean: Lau Basin | collected...
TCTTCAGCCGGTCCTTGTCCTCCTGGGTGACCGTGGCCACTCGCTCGACGGTGCCGCCCTCGGTGTTGAAGGGGTTGCTCACCCGCAGGCTGATGTTCAGCGGGCCTTCGATCTCGTTGATGGTGAGCGCGGGCACGTTACCGATGAGGCCCGGCTCCACGGCTTCGATCTTCGCCTGCACCTGTTGGCCCACGCCCGCGGGCACAACCACCTCTTCCAGGGTGCGAAAGCGCACGTTTTCGCCGAAGGTGGTGCGCACGATAGTGCCCTGCGGCACGGTGATCTCCCGGCCCGTCTTGTTGATGAAGGTGACCACGCCGGTGGCTTTGCCCACGGGCGCATCGTCCAGGCCCGTGGTTGGCGTCGTGCCGTAGCCCTCCACCCGGGCCTGCACCACCCGGGCGGGAACCAGCATGTTCAAATAATCGGGCTCATCGATGCCGGTGCGCGCGGCCAGTTCCACCGAACTGATGACGGTCTGCCGGGCGGGGACGATGATCACGGTGGCCTGGGGCAGCAGATACCAGGTGACGCCCAGGACGATGAGGGCGATGACGCCGATGAAGGCCACATAGACCAGTCCCCGCAGCCAGGATCGATCCTTTTTGGCCCGGGGTTCGCCCCAGATGACCGTGGCGTCCGGTTTGGTGACGATGGCGGGCGCGCGCTGGATAGCCGCGCCGCCGGGCGGGGCGGGGATGTAGGCGGGCCGCAGTTTGTGGGGCGGGGGCAAGGGCGGCTCGGGCTTGGGCCAGCGCCAGCGCCGCCGCGCGGCCGCTTCCGATCTGTAAACGGGAATGCGTGCTTTTTTGGCGAAGTATTTGATATCCTTGTCCCGCGTCACCAGCCCGATCTGCACGCCCGCGTCGTCCGCGGCCTGGCGCAGGGCCTTAAGCCGGGGCAGATGCGCGAAGTTGTCCGCCTGGTCGGGGAGAATGAAGAGCAGACGGGAACCGGGCTCCGCGCGGAAAACCGCGAGCCGGGCCTTGGCCACGGTCGCGGGCGGGTCGAGCGGGATGGGGTGGATGTCGGGTTGGGGCATCAGGTTTAGTGAACAGTCACCAGTTATCAGTAATCAGTAATCAGTAATCAGTCCTTCGCGGTAACTGTTAACGTAGCCCTGTTCACTCGACACGGATACGAGGAAACACGGATAAAATCTTTTTTGAATGACTTCGCGCCTTCGTTTCCTTCGTGTCTTCGTGGCAAAAGAGGGGCGATTGGGGCCAACTACCTTAGCAGTTACCCTTCGCGGGCAATATGCTCACTGATTACTGAATACTGATCACTGATTACTTCTCCAATTGACTCGCCACGATCTTATAGGCCGCGTCCAGCGCGTCTTGCAGCTTGCTCGCGTCGCGGCCGCCCGCCTGGGCCATGTTGGGACGTCCGCCCCCGCCTCCGCCGATGATGGGAGCCAGGGCTTTGACGATGTTGCCAGCGTGGACGCCTCGCTGCACGGCGTCGGGCGTGGCCGCGGCGATGAGCATGGGTTTGTCGTTGATGATCGCACCCAAAATGACGACGCCCGAGCCCAGTTTGTTCCGCAGGTCATCGGCCAGACGACGCATCTCATCCACGCTGGCCGCGTCCACCTTCAGGGCCAGCACCTTGATGCCCGCGACTTCCCGGGCGGCGTCGGTCATCTGCCGGGCCTGCTGGCTGAGCATCTGCTGGCGCAGCTTCTGCAGCTCGCGCTGGAGCTGGCTCACCTGCTCCTTCAGGTCGGACACTTTCTGAACCAGGTTTTCCACGGGCGTGTTGAGAACGCGGGCGGCCCGGTTGAGGATGTCCAGCCGCTCTTCGATGTAGCGCACGGCCTCATGCCCGGTCAGGGCCTCGATGCGGCGCACGCCCCGGCCGGTGGAGCCTTCGCTGACGATGAGGAAGGGGCCGATCTCCGAGGTGTGCTGTACATGCGTGCCGCCGCACAGCTCGTAGCTGCGGAATTTCTCATCGCCCAGGGAGACGGTGCGGACGATATCGCCGTATTTCTCCCCGAACAGGGCCATGGCCCCTTCGCCGATGGCTTCATCCAGCTTTTTGTACTGAATGCGCACGGGATAATCGGCCAAAATGGCCTCATTGACCGTGGCCTCGATCTTTTTGATTTCTTTCTCGGTAAGGGGCTTGTCATAGGTGAAGTCGAAGCGAAGGCGGTCGGGCGCGACCAGGGAGCCCGCCTGATGCACGTTGTCGCCCAGATACATGCGCAGGGCCCGATGCAGCAGGTGGGTGGCCGTGTGATTGCGCATGATATCCCAGCGGCGCTCCGCGTCCACGGCTGCCGCGACCTCGTCGCCCACATGCAGCTCGCCCGATTCGACCACCGCGTCATGGACGATCATGCTGCTGACGGGGCGGCGCACGTTCTCCACCTGCGCCCGGCCGTCCGGGCCTTCGATGACGCCGGTGTCGCTGACCTGACCGCCCGCCTCCACGTAGAAGGGCGTTTCGGCCAGCACGATCTCGACCTTGTCCCCGGCGCGGGCCGCATCCACCAGCTCGCCATCTTTGATGATGGCGGCGATGCGGGTCTGGCGGGTCATGCTGGAATAAGGATCGTAAAGGACACCTTCGGGCGGCAGCAGGCCCTTGCTCTCCAGGTTGGGCAGCAGCGCGGCGTAGAAGTCCGCGCCCGCGGCGTATTGGGCCTGGCTGATCTTGCCCTGGCTGATCTCCCGGTGACGGCGGTCCGCCTCGCGATAGCCCTCCTCATCCACCTCATAGCCCCGCTCGTTGCAGATGTCGCGGGTGACCTCGAAGGGGAGGCCGTAGGTGGATTTGAGCTTGAACGCGACCTCGCCCGGCAGCACCTTCTCGCCCCGGGCGTCCAGCTCGGCCAGGGCTTCATCCAGAATCTGCAAGGCCCGGCCCAGGGTGTGGATGAACTGCTCCTCTTCCAGGGTGACGGTGCGGCGGATGAGTTCCTGGTATTCGACGAGTTCGGGATACACCCCGCCCATCTTGGCCACCACCGCGTCGGTGACCTGGGCCATGAAGGGGTCCAGCAGGCCGATCTTGCGGCCAAAGCGATGGGCGCGGCGGATGACCATGCGCAGCACATAGCCCCGGCCCGCGGGCCCGGGCCGCACGCCGTCCGCAATGAGGAACGCGGCCGCGCGGGCGTGGTCTGCGATGACCCGGTAGCTGACGATGTGCTTTTGCCGCTGGGCGTCGTTGTGCCCGGTCATCTCCTGCACCCGGTCCATGATGGGCAGGAAAAGGTCGGTGTCGTAGTTGACGGGCGTGTTCTGGATGACGCTGACGATGCGCTCCAGGCCCATGCCCGTGTCCACGCCCGGCTTGGGCAGGGGCGTGCGCACGCCGTCCGCGTCCTGATTGAACTGCATGAACACAAGATTCCACACTTCCAGCCAGCGGTCGCAGCCGTTGTCCAGGGCCACCGAGCAGTTGGGATCGCCGCAGGTGCAGGCTTCCGGGCCCCAATCGTAGTGGATTTCGCTGGTGGGGCCGCAGGGCCCGACGTCGCCCATGGCCCAGAAGTTGGTCTTGTCGCCCATGCGATAGACGCGCTCGGGCGCGATGCCCATCTGCTTCGTCCAGATGTCGAAGGCGTCGTCATCGGAGACGTGGACGGTGTAGTAGAGGCGGTCGGGGTCCAGCCCCAGCCGGTCCACCAGAAATTCGTAGGCGTAGCGGATGGCGCCCTCTTTGAAATAATCGCCGAAGCTGAAGTTGCCCAGCATCTCGAAGAAGGTGTGATGCCGGGGCGAGGGGCCCACGTTCTCCAGGTCGTTGTGCTTGCCGGAGACGCGCATACATTTCTGACAGGTGGTGGCGCGCTTGTAGGGCCGCTGTTCCAGGCCCAGGAACACGTCCTTGAACTGGACCATGCCGGCGTTGGTCAGCAGCAGGGTGGGGTCGTTGTGGGGCACGAGGGAGGAGCTGGGCACGCGCTGGTGGCCCTGCTCTTCGAAATAGCTGAGGAAGGCTTCTCGGATTTCTTCGCTGGTTTTGGCGGACATAAGGTTAAAGACGAAAGATTGAAGATGAATGATGAGGGAGGTTCGCGACTTGTTATTGTAATCGAAGGACGGGAAAAATAGGAAACCAGTAAAACCAGGAAACCGGTAAACCAGGCGTGAATCCTGGTCTACCGGCTTACGGTCTACGGGTCTGAACTGACGAATTGATGGGCCTTCCGGCCTTCGGCGCCCGCGTCAGTTCTGATCGAACAATATCCAAACTTCGCCCTGGCCCTCGGGCGCGCAGAAGTCGAAGTTCTGGCTGTCGCGCTCGCCGTTGCCGTCGAGAACCCAGCCCACATAGCATCCCTCGATCTTTTTGTCCGGCAGGTCGTTCAGGCCGATGCTGTATTCGTAATTGTAGGGGCCATTGGGGCCCTGGCGCATGGCCCCAGCCACGCTGCGCACGCTGTCGGGGATGGGCAGTTTGACGCCGTTTTTCTCCAGCCACACGAAGTAGCTGCCCTGGGGCTCGTCCCCGCGGCCGCCATGCACGAAGCCAAAGGTGAGCTTGAGGCCGAAGGTGTTGGGCGCGAAGGCGGGCCCGCCCCGGATATGCCATTTGCAGCCGTCGCCGCCAATGCCCGCGCAGGGATCGGGCGCGGCGGGCTTGGGCGTGGCTGTGGGCGGGGGAGGCGGCGGTTGGGTGGGCGCTGGGGGCGGCGTGGGGATGGCCTCGGCCACCTCCACCAGCTTCGGATTCTCCACCCGCACCAGATTGCCGAAGATCCAGGCGGGCTGCCCGTTGACCTGGATCTGCCACCAATCCCCGGCCGGATTCTTGCCCAGGGCGACGAATGCGTCCCCCTGCTTGACCACGCCCGCCTTGGGATGCGTCGTGCCCGGCCCCATACGCAGATTGGCCTGGGGCGCGGTGACGATGACTTTGGCCACTTGCGGAACGGGCGTGTCCGTCGGTGGCGGAGGCGGGGTGTCGGTAAGTTGTTCCGCGGGCGGCTGCGTAGGAGGGATGCTCACAGGCGTGGGGGTTGGCGGGATGGTCGCGGTGGACGTGGGCGTCGCGTCCACGTTCACCATCTGCACCGATATGGGCGTGGGCGTCCATGTCGGCGGAGGCGCAGGCGTGGGTTCGGGCGTGGCTTGGGCCCCGCAAGCGGTGAGCGCCGCGGCCAGCAACAGCAGGAGGAGAGGGGGAAAGGATTTTTGGATCATGGTCGGGAATGGTAGGGAGACGTCCAGCAGGTGGCGATGGGTTCCGTTAAAACAGCGAAAGGGATCATTCTGACGGTCAGTGGGCGCGAAGGCCAAGTATAACAGGTTTTGACGGGATAGAAAACCACCGCGACAAAAAGGGTGCGTCCCAATTTTTTGGCAGACCTCCGGGAGGTGGCGACAAACGCTTCATTTTGACTAAAACCCTGCTGCCACCTCCCGGAGGTTAATTGCGTCCGCCGATTATCTGGGACGCACCCGACAAAAAGCGCCGACCGGAGTCCCTCATGCTTCTCGGGTCGGCGCACACTAGAGCCTGTTATGAACTTCCCGTCGTTTGCACGCGGTGTGTTGCATCGCGTGCGGCTCAATTCGCCGCGGATGACGCTGATGCAGCAGATTCGCACGGATTTTTCACTGAAAACGGATGTGTCCTTTTGAAAAATCAGCGAAAATCCGTTGCTTCCGGGTTATCAGCGGCGAGTTCCAGCTCCCAACGCGATGATTCCGAGCTTTGGCGAAGCCAAAGTGCATAAAGGCCTCTAGAAAAGACGACCTGGGCGGATGTCTCGCCTCATCCGCCCAGGTCACGGGACGATGTCTCGCCTCATCGTCCCGCACCCCATACCATCCGATCCTCTCGCCAACAGAGATAATTCGCTGTGTTTCATGCTCTGTGAAGTACGACTTTTCCCCTTTGTCTCATAAACGACTCAAAATGATTTTTTCCGGCATGAAAACGAAGAAATTTTCAACATTTGTCACCATCGTGAGAGCTGTACTATACTGAAAAAGTTCGCCATCCGGCTCTTCATCGTTATTCCTGCACCACCTTCTCATCATGCCCACTCTCTCGCGCCAATATCTCCAGGATCTTGCCGATCACTGTGCGGAGGAAACGCACGATTTCTTCCAAAACGGTCAGAATGCCTGCGCCAGTTGCCTGACATTGTTCAAACGGGCTGTCCTGGAGCAGGATGAAGATGCGTGGGAGCTGATTTATCGCCAATATGAACCTCTGGTGAAGGGATGGGTGCTGCGGCATCCCGCTTTCTTACAAACGGGGGAGGAGGCGGATTTTTTCGTCAATGTGGCCTTTTCGCGCATGTGGCAGGCCATCACGCCCGAAAAATGCGAGGGGTTTAACGATATCAAAAGCGCTCTCCGCTATTTGCAGGCCTGCACCCACAGCGCCATCCTCGACAGCATCCGTCAGCAACGATCGGAGTGGCTGGATATCGATGCCAGCGACGTCCAGCGCCAGATCGACGCCCATGCCGCCATTCCCAACATCGAAGATCGCGTCCAGCATCGCATTTACTGTAAACAGGCCCTGATCGCCATCCAGAAACGCATGAAGACGCCCAAAGAACATTATGTGCTCCACGAGATGTTCGTTTTGGGCCTGAAACCAAGCGAGATCATTCGCAAACATCCGGGCGTGTTTCGAGATGTCCAGGAAATCTATCGCATCAAGGAAAATATTCTGGCTCGCCTTCGCCGCGACAAGGAATTGCAAAAATACCTGGCCTGAGATGCCGAGAAATGCTCTCTAGCGACGTTTATAGGGCAAACAGGGATGCTATCATGACTGAATCGACACTTCGTGCACATTATTCCGACGCCGAATTACTGGCATGGCTGGATGGCAGCCGGGAATATGCAGAGCATATCGAGGAATGCGAAGCCTGCCGTCAGCGGGCGCTTGCGTTGCGTCTCGAAGACAATCGACTGCATTCCCTGCTCTATCGGGCCGAATGCCCGCCCGCGCTCACCCTGGCCGAGTATGGCATTGGCCTGCTGTCGGAGGAGGAACGTCGCGCCATCCGAGCTCATGTCGACAACTGCCCCCTTTGCAGTCAGGAGCTGGCGTGGCAACAGCAGTTCATGCACTCCCTGCTTCCGGAGGAAGCGCCCGCGCCATCCCTTGGCGATCAGTGGCAGGCGGTGCGCGAGGGGGTGCGGGTCATTGTGGCCCAATGGGTGAATCGCCTTGCGGGTGGGGCTGGGACAGGACCGGGCATGGGCATGCAATTCGCTATGGGGCCTATGCGAGGCGACAATCAGCGCCCTATGCTCTTCGACGCGGGCGAGTTGCAGGTCACGCTGGAATTCTACGAGGACGTGGCGCATCCGGGCAGACACCAGTTGGTCGGGCTTTTGGTGGGAGAGGAGGACCCTGACCTTTTCCGGGTGCAACTCTGGCGAGGAAAAGACCGCGTGGCCGAAGCCACCGTGGATGAATTGGGCAACTTCATCATCGACAACCTGCCTCCCGATCAATACAACCTGAAGCTCATCCATCCCAAGCTGGAGATACAGCTCAACGATCTGGAGATTTGAGAACGGGGCCTGGTAAATAGCACAGAGGGCGTTGGAAAGTTATCAGTTATCAGTGATCAGTGAGCAGTAACGCCCGTCGCCAGAAGCCCGCGGCCCAGGCCAGGTGCATGGCGGGGAAGGCCGTCCAGACGCGGGGGAAGAGCCGCCAGCCATGACGGGCGCTGAGATGCAGGGCCGCCAGGGTGACGCCCAGCAGGTAGGGGAGCAGGACGACGGCCAGCGGCCAGGGCGAGAAAGGCCACGCCAGCAGACTCATGACCAGGGCTGCGCTCCAGAGCGCGGGCGCGAGATGACGCGGGCGCATGGCCCGCGGATGCTTGCGCCAGGTGACCACGCGCCAGGCCCCATAGCGGGCGTACTGGCGGGCCAGGTCGCGTAATGCGTCCCGGGCGACGTACTCGATCCGGATATCGGGCGCGACCAGCAGTCGCCCGCCCGCCTCCCGCAGGCGCAGATTCAGTTCGTAATCCTCATTGGCCGCGAAGGAGGCGTCCCAGCCGCCGATCTCGCGCAGTTTCGCGGTGGGATACGCGCCCAGGTAGAGGGTGTCGCTTTCGGTGGGGGCCCACGCCCGGCGATAGCTGGGCCCGCCCGCACCCAGGGGATGGTTTATCGCCAGGGCGATGGCCCGGCCCCCATCGCTGAGCCCCACCGCGATCTGAGGCCCGGCCACGCCCGCCCACGCGCCCTCTTGCAGATGCGCGACGCATCGCTCGACATAATCGCTGGCGGGGCGAGAGCGGGCGTCCAGACGGAGGAAGAACGCGCCCTGGGCGCGGGCCAGCGCCCGATTCAATCCGGCCGCGGCCAACCGATGGGGATTGTCGAGCAAGAGGGCGTTGGGGAAGTCGGTGAGGGCCGAGCGCAGGATGGCGCGGGTGCCATCCTCGGAGCCGCCATCCACGAAGATCACCTGCATCGCCTCCCGCGGCCACGTCTGCGCCCGCAGCGTCTCCAGCAGCCCGGACAACAGACGGGCCTCGTTCAGCAGGGGAATGGCGATGGTGACCGGAGGACGCTCGCTCATATTGACATCTTACCATCCCCGCGCCATAATGCCCCCATGACCCGACAAACAGACCCCACGCAGTTTCCTCCTCCCTGGCTGCATGAGCTGGACGCCCTGGAGGCCCGGTGGCGGGGCGGAGACGCAGCCACCCAATCCGAGATCGACGAGGCGCTGGCGCTGTGGCGCGTGCGTCTCCATCGGCCCGCGACGCCCCATGAGGAGTGGTTCGATATCGTGGACGCCCGCGGCGAGCCCCTGGGCCTGACCGCGCCCCGCTGGTTCGCCCATCTCACCGGCCTGCGCCATCGCGTGGTGCATGTGTTGCTGACCACGCCCCAGGGGCTGCTGGCGTTGCAGATGCGCGCGCACGACAAGCCCGAATGGCCCGATCGCCTGGATACGACCGTGGGCGGGCATCTCAAGGCGGGCCAGGATTGGGATCAGGGCGTGCTGGGCGAAATCGAGGAGGAGATCGGCCTGTCGCCTGCCGACATCCAGCGCTGGCTGGCTGAGACCGTGCTCATCCCCGTCGGGGAGCCTTTTGAGCGCTACAACCGGGATGAGGCCCTTCCCCCCATCCGCAATCGCCAGGTCAACCGCATCTTCACAGGCACGCTGAGCGCGTGGGGGCTGGCGCATCTCCGCTTCGCGGATGGCGAGTTGGACGGCATGTACCTTACCCTGCCCCAAACCGCCCGGCGCATGGTCGAAAGCGGCGATGACCGCATCGCGCCGGGCCTGCGCAACGTCTTTCCCCACTGGTGGACCTTTACCCGCGCATCCGCTCCACCGAAATGACATTGGTGATCCGGTCGATCAGGTCCATGACCCGGGTGAGCTGCGTGGCGTCCTTGACCTCGATGGTGAGGATGATGGAGGCGAAGGGAGACTGGTTGTTGGACTTGGTGGTGGATCCGCGGATGTTGATCCTCTCGGCGGCCAGGATCTTCGTGATGTCGTTGAGCAGGCCCGCCCGGTTCCAGGCTTTGACCAGGATGGTGACCGGATAGGTGGGCGTTTCGATACCCCAGGAGACGTGGATGATGCGTTCGGGCTCGGTTTCGATGCGACGCAACAGGTTGGGGCAATCCTGACGATGGATGGTGATGCCGCGGCCTCGGGTAATGTAACCGGCGATGGGTTCGCCCGGCAGGGGGTGGCAGCATTGGGCGAGCCGATACATGAGTCCTTCCACGCCCCGAATCTTGACGTCCTTGTCGCCAGGGCGAGCGCGGGGGGGCGGAGGAATGTCGGGCGCGTCGGGCGCCTGGCCCTGCATGGCCTCCAGTTTGGCCTGATGCTGGAGGTCAATGAGCTTGCCGGCGATGCGTTCGGTGGAGAGGTCGCCATACCCCAGCGCAGCCAGCATATCCTCCACCGTGGGATAATCCAGCAGCCGGGCCACCTCATCGAAGCCGATGCGGATATTCAATTGCCGGAGCAGGCGATCCAGTGACTGACGCCCGGCCTGAATGTTCTGCTCCCGATCTTGCTTTCGGAACCAGGCCTTGATCTTGGACCGGGCGCGCGGGGTGCGCACATAACCCAGGTTGGGATTCAGCCAGTCCCGGCTGGGGCCGCCGCGACGGGCCGTGATGATTTCTACTCGATCTCGGTTCTGGAGTTTGTAATTGAGCTTGACCAGCTTGCCGTTGACGCGCGCCCCGCGGCAGCGATGCCCAACCTCTGTGTGAATGTGATAGGCGAAGTCGACGGGCGTGGCCCCTGCGGGCAGGCTGATGAGATCGCCCTTGGGCGTAAACACATAGACGCGGTCGCTAAAGAGATCGCTGCGGATATTTTCCACCATCTCTTCCGCATCCGATCCCCCTTCCTCCTCATATTGCACCAACGCCCGCAGCCAGGCCACCTTGTTGGCGAAATTGGCGTCGTACTTGCCGCCCTCCTCTTTATATCGCCAATGTGCGGCCACGCCCTGCTCCGCCATCTCGTGCATCTCGTGGGTGCGAATCTGCACCTCCATGTGCTTGCCGCCCGGTCCGATGACCGCGGTGTGCAGCGACTGGTAGCCATTGTCCTTGGGGCGGGCGATATAATCGTCGAATTCGCCGGGAATGGGCACCCAGCGGCTGTGGATCAGCCCCAGCACGGTGTAGCAATCGGCCACCGTATCCACGATGACGCGAAAGCCGTGCACGTCATAAATCTCTTCGAAAGGCACGCCCTTGCGCTGCATTTTGCGCCAGATGGAGTAGATATGTTTGGGACGCCCCAGCACCTCCCCTTTGATGCCCGCTTTGTCCAACTCCCGTCGGATCTCCCGCTCCACCAGCTTCACAAAACGCTCCCTCGTCTCCCGTCGCTGCGCCAACTCTCGCTTGAGCTGCTGATAGGTGTCGGGCTCCAGATAGCGGAAGGAAAGGTCCTCCAACTCCCATTTGATCTGCCACATGCCCAGACGATTGGCGATGGGAGCGAAGATCTCCAGCGTCTCTCGGGCGATGCGCTTCCGCTTGGCCTCGCTGGGATGGCCGTACAGGGTGCGCATGTTGTGTAACCTGTCGGCCAGCTTGATCACCAGGATGAGGGGGTGCTCCACCGAACTCATGAAGAGCTGGCGCATGTTCTCGGCCCACTCCTCCTTCCAGGTGGGCGCGCGCCTGGGACGGTTGCCGTTGCCATTGCCTCCCAGGGGCTTGCCATGCCCGTCTGTGGGTTCCAACTCCCGGGCCGTCTGTTTGGAGAGTTTGGTCACCCCCATGACCAGCTTCATCACCCGCGTGCCGAACTGCTCTTCGATTTTTTGGGGCGGGTAATCGCAATCCTCCACCACATCGTGCAGCAATCCGGCGATGATGGTGTCCGCATCCGCGTTCAGGTCGGCCAGGATATCGGCCACTGCCAGGGGATGGGTGATATAGTCCTCGCCAGAGCTCCGTTTCTGCCCCCGATGCAGCCGCTCCGCCAGTTCGTAGGCCTGCCGCACGCGAATGAGTTCCTCGGCGCTCATGTATTTGAGTTTGCCGAGGACCTGGTCGATGGTCGGGGCGACATATTTGGCCATGGGGCAGGCGCTCTCTTCTTCTCCGTCGGCGGCGCTAAGTGAACGTCCAGAACTAACTTCCCCTTTTCGCTGCACCACTGGACGAGTAAACTCGAGCTCTTTAGGCGCTTCGCGCCACAAGGTCGCCCTACGGCGACCCCACAGCGGGGTTGTAACAGGCGGCGAAGGCCGCCTTTGAGGCCGCAGGCCTGAAGAGTCCGACTTCAATCGGTGAGCGCAAAACGGGAACTAATTTTTAGACGGTTACTAATCGAGAAAGGACAGGGTGTGCCCTGGGCATGGACGTCCCTGTCCTTGCATGTAACTGCTAACGTAGCCCTGTTCACTCGACACGGATACGAGGAAACACGGATAAAATCTTTTTTGAATGACTTCGCGTCTTCGTTTCCTTCGTGTCTTCGTGGCAAAAGAGGGGCGATTGGGGCCAACTACCTTCGCAGTTACCCTTGCATTCATTATACTCTCTTTGCCGAAAAAAGGGAATTGTCGGGCGGGCGGCTATGTTCGGGCCTGTTCCAGCAGTTCTCGGGCGGATTCGCGGCCCGCGTCCGTATCCGATCCCAGCATCGCGGCCAGCTCCTGCACCCGCGCGTCTCCCTCCAACACATGCAACTGGCTGACGGTGCGCTCGCCCTGCCGTCCCTTGGTCACCTGCAGATGACGGTCGGCGTAGGCCGCGATCTGGGGCAGGTGGGTGACGCAAAGCACCTGGTGGGTGCGGGCCAGGTCGCGCATCTTGCGGCCCACCACCGCGCCCACCCGGCCGCCGATACCCTGATCGATCTCATCGAAGATGAGGGTGGGCGTGGCGTCGGCCCGGGAGAGGACGTGTTTCAGGGCCAGCATGAGCCGCGCGGTCTCGCCGCCCGAGGCCACCTTCGCCAGCGGGCGCAGGGGTTCGCCCGGATTGGCCGAGACCAGGAATGCCACCCGGTCGATGCCCGTGGCGTCGAAGGCGAGGCGCTCCTCGCCCACGAAGCAGCCTTCGGGGTCGGGGCGCTGAGCGATATCCACCAGAAAGCGCGTGCCCGCCATGCGCAGATCGGCCAACTCCCGCTCCACAGCCCGGGCCAGCTCCGCGGCTGCGGCCTGGCGGGCCTGGGAGAGGGCCGCGGCCTTCTGGCCGATGGTCTGGAGCAATTCCAGCTCCCGGGCTTCCAGCGCCTCGGTGCGGGTTTCGCTGTCGGCCAGCAGCGCCAACTCGGCCCGGGCCTGTTCGCCGAACGCCAGAATGTCTTCGATGGTGTCGCCATATTTGCGTTTGAGTTGATGGATCAACGCCAGGCGATCCTCCACCTCGGCCAGACGCCCCGGATCGAATTCCAGGCCCGAGGCGTATTCGGCCACCTCTCGCGCCAGGTCGCTGAGCCCGTCGAACAGGGCTTCGGCCTGGGCGGTGAGGGGCGTCAGGTCGGGGTCGAGGCGGGCGAGTTTTTGCAGATGGGCCAGGGCCTGGCCCATCACGTCCAGTGCGGCGGGGTTTTCCACGTCGCCCTCGGCCAGAAGCGCGTTCAGGGCCGCGGTCTCGCTCATCAGGGTCTCCGCGTTGGCCAGCCGTCGCAATTCCGCCTGCAGCGCCTCCTCCTCGCCCGGCGTCAGGCCCGCGGCGTCGATCTCCTCCACCTGATAGCTTAGCAGGTCCAGGCGACGGGCGATCTCCCGCGCGCTCTGTCGCAGGCGGGCCAGTTCCGCTCGCACCTGCCGCAGTTCCCCCGCCAGCCGGGCCACTTCCTGACGCTGTGCGTTCAGCCCGGCGAATTCATCCAGCAGGAACAGGTGGGTGCGCGGTTTCAGCAGGGAGAGGTGCTGTCCCTGGCCGTGGATATCCACCAACATGTCGCCCAGCTCGGCCAGCAGGGCCTGGGCCACGGCCCGCCCGTTGATGCGGGCCACACTGCGCCCGCCGCGTCGCACCTCCCGGGCCAGAATGACCAGCCCCTGATCCTCCTCCAGTTCATGGTCCTGCAGCCAGGCCCGTATCCGCGCCGCGGCCTGCCCATCCAGCTCGAAGATGCCTTCCACCCGCGCGGTGCGCTCTCCCGCCCGCACCATCTCCTGGCTGCTCTTGCCTCCCAGCAGCAGGTCGATGGCGTCGATGATGATGGATTTGCCCGCGCCCGTCTCCCCGGTCAGCACATTGAAGCCGGGGTGGAAGACCAATTGCAGGTCGTCGATGATGGCGAAGTTGTGGACGTGGAGTTCTGAGAGCATAGCGCGCTAGAATTTCAGCCGGGCGTAGAAGGTGGAGAGGGCCATGATGACCAGCAGGGCGGCCATGCCCAGGCTGATCAGGTCCCCGAAAAGGACGAAAGGGATGAGAAGCAATAGAATGCCGACGAGGAAGACGATGTCGCCGATGATGGGGAAGTGGCGGGCGTGACGTTTGCCCATGGCCCGGCGCACGGCCTCGGCCACCGCGCCGCCCAGGGCGGGACCGATGAAAAATGCGGCCAAAAAGCCGAAAAAGAGAAATCTTCCCAAAAACATGATGGTCAGGAGCGTGGCCAGGCCTACCAGCAGGCCCCCCACAAAGGCCACGACCGCGCCTTTGATGATGTCCGAGGTGGTGGCCGTGTAGAACTTGTCCTGCTGTTCCCGCACACAGTCGGGGCAACGATAGCCCACGGGCGTGCGGATGGCGCACTCGGTGCAGATGGGCCTGCCGCATTTGTTGCAGCGCAGCGTGGTTTCCCTGTCTGGATGATAGTAACAATGCAGCGCTTCCACCGGCTCGGGGTCCGCTTCCTCCGCCTTCTGCGCTGGACGCCCTTCCAGGCCCGCCAGCATGGTCTTAGCATCCTCGTTGTAGGGGTTGATCTTCAGCACGCGCTGAACATAACTCTTTTTCTCCTTCGGGTCATCGATCAGCGCGGCCAGATGCATCAGTACGGATTCGTTATCGGGCTGCTGAGCCAGCACCTCTTTGTACATGCGAATCGCGCCCGAGATATCGCCGGACGCGGCCGCGACGTTGGCTCGTTTGCTGAGATTGATGAGTTCGAGGTCGTCCATAGATTTATATCGTCCACTGAAGGCGTTCCATCAGGGATTGGTGGAAGTACTCGCGTGATCCAAAGCGGATGAAATGGGCCTGGTAAGGACAAGAGGCGACGATGACGCGGTCGCCGTCCTGCAAGTCTACATAAGACTGGCCGTCGGTGGTGAGGATGGCCTTGTGATCGGTGCGCACCCGCATGCTGATGACTGCGTCGGCGTCGAGGATGAGGGGCCGGGCGAGGCTGAGGTGAGGGGCGATGGGCACGATGGTGAGATTGTCGAGCTGGGGGGAAAGGATCGGCCCGCCCGCGGCCAGGGCGTAGGCGGTGGAGCCGGTGGGGGTGCTGACGATGACGCCATCGGCCACGTAGGTGGTGAGGTAGATGCCATTCACCTCGGTGGTGACCCGCACGACCCGGGCCACGCCGCCGCGACTGACGACGACTTCGTTCAGCGCATCGAGATCCCCATGCACCTGTTCGCCGTCCCGCCGCACTTCCACCCGCAGCATAAGACGCTTTTCCACCCAATAATCGCCGTCGAGGATGCGTTTCAGAGCCCAGCGCCACTGGTCGGGATTGATTTCAGCCAGGAAGCCCAGTCGCCCCAGGTTCACTCCGAGGATGGGCAGGGCGTAGGGCGCGGCCAGACGGGCCGTGCGCAGCAGCGTGCCATCGCCGCCCAGCGCGATCAGCACGTCCAGCTTGCTCAGAGGGGCGTCATTCTCCTCGGCCGACCAACTGGACCCGATCCACGTTTCCACGCCCTGGGCTTGCAGCCATTCCAGAATCTCTCCGCCCAGGGTCTCGGAGACGGGGATTTTGGGGTGGGTGAGGATGCCGATGAACATGGCGGGGTCAATAATCCAGGGGCTGGTGGGCGAGGTCGCTGAATTGGGTGTAGTTTTCGTCGAAAAAGAGGGAAACGACGCCCGTGGGACCATGACGGTGTTTGGCCACGATGATCTGGGCGATATTGTGTTTTTCGCTTTCCTCCTCATTACTGCCTTCCCTGTAGATGAACAAGACCACGTCCGCATCCTGCTCGATGCTACCGCTTTCGCGCAGGTCGCTGAGCACCGGGCGTTTGTTCGCCCGATTCTCCACCTGGCGGCTGAGCTGGGAAAGGGCAATGAGGGGCACGTGCAGCTCGCGGGCGAGCTGTTTCATGGTGCGGGAGATATAGCTGATCTCCTGCACCCGGTTTTCGGATCGCTTGCCGCTGTGCATGAGCTGCATATAGTCTACGATGAGCAGGTCCATGCCGTGTTCGGCATAGAGACGGCGGGCCTTGGTGCGCAATTCGAAGGGGGTGAGCGCGGCGGTGTCATCGATGTAGATGGGACAGGTCTGGAGAATGGCCGCGGCCTCCATGAGGCGCGTCCAGGCCTCCTCACCGTGGATCTTGCCCTGGCGCAGAGCATGGGAATTGATGTGGGCCTCTTGCGAAAGCAAGCGTTGCACCAACTGCTCCCGGCTCATCTCCAGACTGAAGATGCCCACCCTCATGCGGTGTTTCTTGGCCGCGTGTAACGCCACGTTCAGGGCGAAGCTGGTCTTGCCCATGCCCGGTCGGGCGGCCAGAATGATCAGGTCCGATTTCTGGAACCCGCCCAGCATCTTGTCCAGGTCGGTGAAGCCCGAAGGCACGCCCAGCACGTCCTCGCCCCGCTCGGCCAGGGCCCGAATATCCTCGATGACCGTGGGCATGACATCCTGGATGGCGACCAGGTCCTGATCCAGACGGCGTTCTGCGATGGCGAAGATGAGCTTCTCCGCCTCATCCACGACCTCCCGCACTTCCTGGGAATCATCATAGGCTTTGCGGGCGATCTCGGCCGCGGCCGAGATGAGCTGCCGCAGGGTCGATTTCTCCTGGACGATCTGCGCGTACTGGTAGGCGTTGATGGCGGTGGGCACCGCGTTCACCAGGGAGGCGATATATGTGCGTCCGCCCACATCATCGAGCTTGTTTCGGCTGTCTAACTCCTCCACTACCGTCACGAAGTCGATGGGTTCGCCATGGTCGAAAAGCTCCCGGATCACCCCGTAGATCTCGCCATGCCGCGCGAGGTAGAAATCCTCGGGAGCCACCAGATTTGCCACATGGGTGATCACATCCGGGTCGATGAGCAGGGACCCCAGCAGGGCTTCCTCCGCTTCGATGCTCTTGGGAATGTCTTTGTCAGGACCGGCGATCATGTCTGTTCCGAAAATAGCGTTGCGTTGGTTTGCAAAAGTGACTTGAAGCCTGCGTTGGGCGAGTCCGCCACGGGCGTAATGCGTAATCCGTCATCCGTAAGGTTGTTACGCATGACGCATTACGTGGTTGGCTTCCCGAGCCGATCTTGCCGGCAAACATTTTCATCCACAGTCAAAAAGAGACGCCTGAATGATCAGACGTCATGGCGTGATAGCGTGTCTTGTTGGGCGCTTCCATGCAAATGAAAGGGAGCGGTTTAATTCGCACCCAGATCGTCGAGATCGAGACCTTCGATGAAATCGGCGAACGCTCCCAGGTCATCTTCTTCGTCCTCCTCCTCGCCCTG
>Ga0256832_1001244_pt1 | contig 17072 bp, 19 predicted proteins | sample 134614metaG_FD_190534 | JGI IMG/M metagenome (GOLD analysis project Ga0256832, IMG submission 190534) | Hydrothermal vent microbial communities from Lau Basin, Pacific Ocean - 134-614 | ecosystem: Environmental > Aquatic > Marine > Hydrothermal vents | place: Pacific Ocean: Lau Basin | collected...
AACGAGATGCAGGCCCAGCTGCACCAGACCTCCGGCCCGGTGCTGGAGCGGGCCGGGGACCTGGCGGCGCTGCTTACCAATCTGCAGCCCCACGATGTGCTCTTCGTGGATGAGATTCACCGCCTCAGCCCCGTGGTGGAGGAAGTGCTCTATCCGGCCATGGAGGATTACCAGCTGGACATCATGATCGGCGAGGGGCCGGCGGCGCGCTCCATCAAGGTGGACCTGCCGCCCTTCACCCTGGTGGGGGCCACCACCCGCGCCGGTCTGCTCACCTCGCCTTTGCGTGACCGCTTCGGTATCGTGCAGCGCTTGGAGTTCTACAGCCAGGAAGACCTCACCCGCATCGTGCAGCGCTCGGCGGGCATCCTGGCCATGGAGATCGAGACTGAAGGGGCAGGGGAAATCGCCCGGCGTTCCCGGGGTACGCCGCGCATTGCCAACCGCCTGTTGCGCCGGGTGCGTGATTACGCCCAGGTGAAGGGTGATGGCCGGATCACCGCGGATATCGCTGATGCCGCCCTGTCCATGCTCAAGGTGGACGCCAACGGCATCGACCACATGGACCGCCGCCTGCTCATGACCATGCTGGAGAAATTCGACGGCGGTCCCGTGGGGGTGGACAGCCTGGCGGCGGCCATCGGCGAGGAGAGGGGCACCATCGAGGACGTGCTGGAGCCTTTCCTCATCCAGCAGGGTTTTCTCATGCGCACGCCACGGGGGCGGGTGGCCACCCGCCGGGCCTTCGAGTATTTCGGCTTCAAGCCGCGGCGGGAGGCCGCCGTGGACGACCTGTTCGGAGAGGAAGAATGAACTATCGTTTTCCCGTGCGGGTCTATTACGAGGATACGGACGCTGCCGGCATTGTGTACTACGCCAACTATTTCCGCTTCATGGAAAGGGCGCGCACGGAATGGTTGCGGGATCTGGGTTTCGAACAGGATGCCCTGCGCGACCGCTACGGCATCGTTTTCGTGGTGCGCAGCGCCCGGGCGGACTATCTCCAGCCGGCGCGTTTCAACGACCTGCTCTGGGTGACGGGGGAAGTCTGCGGTCACAGCCGCACCGCCATGACCATCGCCCAGGATGTGTACCGCCAAGACGATGATGAACTGTTGTGCAGGGGGGAGGTCGGTATCGTGTGCGTGAACATCGAATCCTTCCGGCCCGCGCCCATACCCGGAATCATTCTGGAGAAACTGAAAGATGCAGACTGAGCTTTCCTTCCTGCAGCTGGTGCTGGACGCCAGTCCCCTCGTGCAGCTGGTCATGGCCAGCCTGCTGCTGGCCTCGGTGTTGTCCTGGACCGCCATCTTCGACCGCTCCCGCACCCTGCGCAAGGCGCGCCGGGCGGCGGACGAGTTCGAGGACAAGTTCTGGTCTGGCGGGGACCTGGGCAAGCTGTACCGTGGCCTGGACCGCTATCCCGATGAGATTCAGGGCATGGCAATGGTGTTCCATGCCGGGTTTCGGGAATTCGCCCGCCTCAAGGATGCCTCGGGCATGGATCCCATGGCCGTGGTGGAGGGCGCCCGGCGGGCCATGCGCGTGGCCATGAGCCGGGAGATGGACGCCCTGGAGCGGCATTTGTCCTTTCTTGCCACCGTGGGCTCTACCAGCCCCTATGTGGGCCTGTTCGGCACCGTCTGGGGCATCATGAATTCCTTTCACGCCCTGGGCAACGTCAAGCAGGCCACCCTCAATCTGGTGGCCCCGGGCATCGCCGAAGCCTTGATTGCCACGGCCATGGGCCTGTTTGCCGCCATTCCCGCCGTGGTGGCCTACAACAAGTACGCGGACGCCGTGCAGCGCCTGGAAAGCCGCTACGAAGATTTTGCCGAGGAATTCGCCAACATCCTCCAGCGCCAGGTGCACATGCTGGCCGGGAACAGCTGATGTCACGCCGGGGCAGAAAACTCCGTCCCATGGGCGAAATCAACGTGGTGCCCTACATCGACGTGATGCTGGTGCTGCTGGTGATTTTCATGATTACTGCGCCTCTGCTCACCCAGGGGGTGAAGGTGGATCTGCCGGAGGCGGATGCCAGGCCCATGGAGGAAGACGCCAAGCGCCCCCTGGTGCTCAGCGTGGACAAGGAAGGCGTGTTTCATCTCACCTATGACGACGACCGCACCCGCACCCTGGATGAGGAAGAACTGCAGCGCCAGGCCGCTGCCATCATCGCCGCCAATCCCGGCATCCCGGTGCTGGTGAAAGGCGACAAGGACGTGGACTATGGCCGCGTGGTGCGCGCCATGGTGCTGCTGCAGAAAGCGGGCGCGCCCAACATCGGCCTGCTCACCGATCCTTCCGAATGATGCTGGAGGTCATTCGCCGACATCCCCTGGCCTTCTTCCTGGCGGTGCTCATGCACCTTGCCATTCTGGCCCTGATGATTTTCGGCCTGGACTGGCTCAACCCGCCCAAGCCCGTGAAGCCCGCGGGACAGATTGTCCAGGCCACTCTCATAGATACCGCTCAGCTCAAGCGGCAGCAGGAAGAGAAGCAGAAGGCAAAACAGCAGGCCCTGGAAAAACAGCGCAAACTGGAAGAAAAGAAAAAGGCAGAAGCCCGCAGGAAAGCCGAGGAAAAACGCCGCAGGGAAGAGGAAGCCAGGCGCCGCCAGGAAGAGAAGAAAAAGGCCGAGCAGAAACGCCAGGAAGAACAGAGAAAAAAAGCCGAGGCCGAGAAGCAACGCAAGCTGGCCTTGAAGAAAAAGGAAGAGGAAAAGAAGAAAAAGGCGGAACTCGAACGCCAGCGCAAGCTCAAAGAAAAGAAGCGCAAGGAAGCCGAACGCAGGAAGGCCGAGGCGAAGAAGAAAGCCGAAGCAAAGAAAAAGGCTGAGGCTGAACGCAAGCGCAAGGAAGCGGCGCGCAAGAAGGCCGAGGCCGAGAAGAAGCGCAAGGCCAGGGAAGCGGCGGAGCGAAAGGCGCGGGAAGCCGAGCTTCAGGCCCAGTGGGAGGCGGAACGGGAAGGCCGGGAACGGGCCAGCGTCACCGCCGCCATCAAGCGCAAGGTGCAGAACAACTGGCTGCGGCCGCCGTCCGCCGGCAGGGAAGGGCTGGAAGCGACGGTGCGGGTGCGGCTCAGTGAAAGAGGCTCTGTGCTGCTGGTTCAGGTGGTAAAATCCAGCGGCAATGCCGCCTTCGACCGCTCCGTGGTGACGGCGGTGAACAAGGCGGATCCCCTGCCCATGCCGAAGTCTCCGCGGCTGATATCGGAGTTCAGGGATTTCACATTCATATTCAGGCCCACGAAATGAAGAAACTGCTTGCATTGCTGGTGTTGCTGCTGACGTTCGTCTCCCAGGCCCAGGCCCGGCTGGTCATCGAGATTACCGAGGGCGTGGAAGGTGCCCTGCCCATTGCGGTGGTGCCCTTCAAGTGGACGGGAAACCCGGCCCAGCCGCCGTCCCAGGCCATTGGCCGCATCGTGGCCGCCGACCTGCAGCGCAGCGGTTATTTCAAGGCCCTGGATGAAAGCCAGATGCTGGCCCGGCCGTCCACCATGGCGGAAGTGGACTTTCGCGACTGGAGGGCCCTGAAGCAGGAAAACCTTGTCGTGGGCAGTATCGAACCCAACGGCCCCGGAGGGTACAAGCTGCGCTTCCAGCTGTTCGACGTGTACCAGGAATCCCAGCTCATCGGCTACAGCTTTACCACCACGGAGAAGGACCTGCGAGCCATTGCCCATCATATCGCCGATCTCATCTACGAAACCCTTACGGGCACCCGGGGTGCCTTTGCCACCCGTATTGCCTATGTGGTGTCCGAGGGGAGCGTGGAAGCGCCCCGGATATCCCTGCGCATCGCCGATTCCGATGGCTACAACGCCCAGACCATCGTTTCTTCTTCCGAGCCCCTCATGTCCCCGGCCTGGTCGCCGGATGGCCGCAAGCTGGCCTATGTGTCCTTCGAGAACGGCCGGCCCTCCATCTGGATACAGGAAGTGTTCACGGGAAAACGGGAGAAAGTCACCAGCTTCAAAGGCATCAACGGTGCTCCCGCCTGGTCGCCGGATGGCCGCTACCTGGCCATGGCTCTGTCCAAGGACGGGAACCCGGACATCTACATCATGGATCTGTCGAGAAGAAAGCTGCGGCGCCTGGTAAGTCACTGGGCCATCGAAACCGAACCTTCCTGGTCGCCGGATGGTCGCAAGCTGCTGTTCACTTCCGACCGGGGCGGCTCGCCGCAGATTTACCAGGTCTCGGTAACCGGTGGAAATGTGCAGCGCCTCACCTTCGAAAACAAATATAATGCTCGTGCATCCTATGCGCCGGACGGGAAATCCATTACCCTCATTACCAGGGTTGGCAGCCAGTACCGTATCGGCGTGATGGATCTGGAAACAGGCTCCATTACCGTGCTCACGGACGGTACGCTGGACGAATCGCCCAGTTTCGCGCCCAATGGCAGCATGATCATCTATGCGACGCGCCACGGAGGCAGGGGGGTATTGGCGGCCGTGTCCACGGATGGCCGGGTCAAACAGCGCCTGGCGCTGCAATCAGGGGATGTACGGGATCCGGTATGGTCCCCGTATTACAAATAGGTAGGAGAATCTGCGTATGAAGACATTGAAAATTCTGTTGTTGCCGCTGGTGCTGGCCATGCTGGTACTGTCCGGTTGTAGTTCCACGGGTGGCGCGAAAGACGGTGCCGAAGGTGGCGCGGGAAGCGGGATGAGCGGTGAAGGCGGTACCAGTACCTCCGCGGCGGGAGGTGGGGGCAGCTGGACCGGGTCCCCCCTGGAAGACCCCAACAGCCCGTTGTATGAAAAAGTTGTCTATTTCGACTTCGACAGGTCGGAGATTCGTCCCGAGTATGTGGATACCCTGCGCGCCCACGCCGAGTACCTGGTGAACACGCCGTCCGCGCGTCTGGTCATCGAGGGTCATTGTGACGAGCGTGGTTCCCGGGAGTACAACATCGCCCTGGGCGAGCGCCGGGCCAACGCCGTGAAGCGTTTTCTCGAGGCGGAGGGCGTCAGTCCCGTGCAGCTCGATACCGTGAGTTACGGGGAAGAGCGTCCCGTAGACCCCGGTCACAATGAAGAAGCCTGGGCCAAGAACCGGCGTGCGGAGCTGGTTTACCAGTAACAGCCGGGTAGTAGCTACCAGCAAGACTCTGTGAGCCCTAGGCTCACGGAGTCTTTTTGGAATCGGAGGCGAGTATGAACAAGATCCCACTGTCACTGCTATCGGGTCTGCTGCTGGCGTCCACGGCTGGGGTCCACGCCGGGGACGATGTCCTGGAGCAGCGCCTGCAGCGCCTGGAGCGCCGGGTAGGGCATATCACGGAACTCATGCTGGAGGTCCAGGCCCTGAAACGCAGCAACCGGGAGCTTCAGGGACAGATCGAGGAGCAGCAGCATGCCCTGGAGCGCCTGCGCAGAAAACAGCGGGAGCTGTACCTGGACCTGGATGACCGCCTGAGCCGTCTGCAGCAAGGTGTCGCGCCCGCGTCTGTCTCGGGCACGGGCGGGGGTTCTGGAGACACCACGACTCCAGTTGCCACCGCAGAAACAGCGCCGGTGTCGCCCACGTCGGCGGCAGCGCCGGTCACTGGCGGCATGGCGGCTGATCCCGCCACCATCCGGGCGGAATACGACGAAGCCTACGCCTATCTGCATCCCTCCAGGCGGGAGTACAAGAAGGCCATTGCCGCCTTCAAGGCTTTCGTGAAGAAATATCCCGGCAGCGACCTGGCGGACAACGCCCTTTACTGGTTGGGCGAGAGTTATTATGTCACCCAGGACAATGCCAATGCCCTCAAGGCATTCGAGCGTGTCCTGGCCGAATATCCGGACAGCGACAAGGCATCAGGAGCCCTGCTCAAGAAGGGCTATATTCTGGACGCCATGGGCAAGCGCAGCGAGGCGCGCAAGATCCTGCAGCAGGTGCAGAGCCGTTATCCCGGCTCATCAGCGGCCAGCATGGCCAAGGCGCGCCTGAAGCACATGAAAAAGTAGTGCTGCGCATCACCGAGATCTTTCATTCCCTCCAGGGGGAAAGCCGCAGTATGGGCTGGCCCACGGTGTTCGTTCGCCTCACCGGTTGTCCCCTGCGCTGCGGTTATTGCGATACGGCCTACGCCTTCAGGGGCGGGGAATGGATGGAACAGGAGGACATCTGCCGCCGGGTGGCCGAGTTCGGCTGCCGTCATGTGACGGTAACCGGGGGAGAACCCCTGGCCCAGAAGGAGGTGCTGCCCCTGCTGGTCAGCCTGTGTGATGCGGGATACGAGACCTCCCTGGAAACCTCGGGCAGCCTGGATGTTTCCGGCGTGGATCCGCGGGTTTCCATCGTCATGGATATCAAGACGCCCGGTTCCGGGGAAGTGGACAAGAACCGCTGGGAAAACCTGTCCCTGTTGCGGGAGAAGGATCAGATCAAGCTGGTCATCGGCGACCGTGAAGACTACGAGTGGGCCAGGACGCAGCTTCGTGAGCGCGGGCTGGCGGACATGGCGGAAGTGCTGTTTTCCCCGGTGCAGGGGCAGCTTGCGCCGGCGGACCTGGCGGACTGGATACTGGAAGATGGCCTGCCCGTGCGTTTTCAGTTGCAGCTGCACAAAATCCTGTGGGGAGACGAGAAGGGAAGATGAGCGACGAGCAGAAAAAAGCCGTGGTACTCCTGTCCGGGGGCCTGGATTCCGCCACCGCCCTGGCCATTGCCCGGGACAGGGGATATGCCTGTCATGCCCTGAGCTTCGACTATGGCCAGCGGCACGATGCCGAGCTGCAGGCCGCCCGCCGGGTAGCCCGGGCCCTGGATGTGGCGGAGCACAGGATTCTGTCCCTGGATTTGGGCAGCATCGGCGGCTCGGCCCTCACCGACATGGCCATCGATGTGCCCGAGCAGGCCGGAGAAGGTATTCCCGTGACCTATGTTCCCGCACGCAATACGGTTTTCCTCTCTCTCGCCCTGGGCTGGGCGGAAGTACTGGGGGCCATGGACATCTTCATCGGGGTGAATGCCGTGGACTATTCCGGTTACCCGGACTGCCGACCCGAGTTCATCGAGGCCTTTGAAAAATTGGCCAACCTGGCCACGAGGGCCGGCGTGGAAGGCGAGAGTTTCCGCATCCAGGCGCCGCTGATCCGCATGAGCAAGGCCGAGATCATCCGCACTGGCGTCGCTCTCGGACTGGACTATGGGCTCACGGTATCCTGTTATCAGGCGGATGAGCAGGGTTGCGCCTGTGGCCGCTGTGATTCCTGCCGTCTGCGCGCCCAGGGCTTCGCCGAAGCCGGGGTTGCCGATCCCACTTGTTACCGTTTCTAACAGGGTGTTGAAAAAGTCCTTCCATGGACTTTTTCAACTACGGAAGCGGAAAACGCGGTTTCCCGCTTCCTTCATTTTCGACGGCTTACAGCCATCGATGGGTGGCACATCCTTGTGCCACACACAGGCTGTTGAAACACAGTGTTTTTCAACAGCCTGCTAGACATCATGTTTTGACCTGCCCATCCTCAACCACGTGGGTTATGTTTGAGGATGGGCGGGGTCGGAGTCAAATGGGGAGGATGTTGGGAAGATCCCATGGCCATGGAACAGTTTGATCCCGTTTCATGTAACGGTTTGGGTGGAATTTGACTCCGACCCCTTTGCAAATCCGCACCTGAACGCCGATCCCGGCACGATCATCGCGTTCCCGGGTGAAACATTCGGGCTAAAAAGGTGTAAAAAAGTATTTGAGAGATGGCGTCTTCACTGTATAATGCGCGCTCTTTCGGGCCGTTAGCTCAGTCGGTAGAGCAGTTGACTTTTAATCAATTGGTCGGGCGTTCGAATCGCCCACGGCCCACCATACAAACAATAAAATCAGCGGGTTAGGGCTGGATCCTGACCCGCTTTTTCTTTGCTGTCCCGGAAAAGCCCCTTCGTGGCTCCCGCCTGAAGAAAAGTGCCAGCCCAACTCTATTCCTTGCCGGGAATTCTGTTACCCTTTTTGAACAGCCTGTCAAGGCAAAAGGGGGCTTTCCCATGGACAGAACCGAAAGATTCCACAAGATAGACCAGCTGCTGCGCGAACGGCGCGCCACGCCCCTGGCGGTGATGATGGAGGAGATGGAGGTATCCCGCGCCACCGTAAAGCGGGATATCGAGTACATGCGTGATCGCCTTGGCGCGCCCATCGTCTGGGATGCTTCCCTGCGGGGATATCGGTATGACAGCAGCCAGCCCGGCGCCGATGCCTTTTCTCTGCCGGGGCTGTGGTTCAATGCTTCCGAGATCTACGCCTTGCTCACCATGGATCAGCTGCTGGCGAACCTGCAGCCGGGACTGCTGGGGCCGCATATCGAGCCCTTGCGCCGCCGGGTGCACGCCCTGCTGGAGCAGGGGGATCACAGCCGGGCGGAGCTGGCCCAGCGGATACGCATATCCCCCGTGGCCAGGCGGGAAGTGGATGGGCATATTTTCGAAACCATCGCCAGCGCCCTGCTGCAGCGCCGGCGCCTGAATCTGCATCACTACAACCGCGCTTCGGACAAGGTGGTGGAAAGGCAGGTCTCGCCCCAGCGGCTGCTCTACTACAGGGACAACTGGTACCTGGATGCCTGGTGTCATCTGCGCAAGGGGTTGCGCAGTTTCGGCGTGGATGCCATTCGTCAGGCCCGCATCCTGGATCAGCGGGCCAGGGATGTCGCGGAGAAAGACCTGGATGCAGTCGTTCGGGCAGGTTACGGTATCTTTTCCGGACGTGAGGTACACAAGGCGGTGCTGCGTTTTTCGCCGGAAGCCGCCCGCTGGGTGGCCAGTGAAACCTGGCATGGCGCCCAGAAGGGGCGTTATGACGATGAGGGATTCTATATATTGGAGATACCTTATTCAGTGGATACGGAACTCATCATGGATATCCTGCGCCATGGCCCGCAGGTGGAGGTGCTGGCGCCGCCGCAGCTCAGGCAGAAGGTGGGGGAGCAGCTGCGCCTTGCCCTGGCGTGGTACCGGGAGGAGGACTGATGGCGGCCATGGGCGAAGTCTGTTTTTCCCTGCCGCTCTGGGTGGAAGAATACTTGACCTCCTTCGATTTCGCCGCGACGGATGAGGAACGCATGGCGCTGGTCATCGGTGCTGCGCGACGCAATGTACGGGAGGATACCGGCGGTCCCTTTGCCGCAGCTGTTTTTGAATCCGCCACCGGGCGGCTGGTGTCCCTGGGCGTAAACTTGGTGGTTCCCCGGGGGCTTTCCATGCTTCATGCGGAGATGGTGGCCTTTGCCCTGGCCCAGGAGCGGTTGGGCAGTTACGACCTGGGTGGGCCCGGAGTGGCCGCCCATGAACTCGTGACTTCCACTGAGCCCTGCGCCATGTGCCTGGGTGCCACCTGCTGGGCCGGTGTAAGGCGGGTGGTTGCTGCGGCGGGGGACGCCGATGCCCGGGCCGTGGGTTTTGACGAAGGCCCCAAGCCAGCGGACTGGGTTGCGGAGCTGGCGCACAGAGGCATTGCGGTGCGGACCGGCGTGATGCGGGAACAGGCGGTCGAGGTGTTGCGGGAATACAGGCGCAGGGGAGGGATGATTTACAATCCCGGCCGGCGGGATTGAAATCGCCAGCGAACCCGCTGCCGCGGCGGCGGGTTCGCCATGTTGCAGGAGGCCTCCGTCAGGCGGCGTACTTGTCGTCCCCGCGCACCTTGCGCAGCATGGGGTAGAGGTGCTCCACTTCGTCCTGTATTCGGTCCAGTACCATATTGAACATGCCATCAGTGATACGGGCGAACTCGTCATAGTCCGTGACCAGGAGTTGCTGTTTTTTCATGTCGCACCATTTTTTGACGAATTCGTTGAAAATCCTTTTTATTTCCTTGGAACCGCCCATGAAACGGTTGGCCACGGTGGTGACCTGGTTATCGGCGCTTGTGAGCATCTGGGTATAGAGTTTCTTGTCAGTCAGCTCCAGGTGATCCTTCACCGCGTCCACGTAGCGGCAGAACAGTTCGGCGGTGATATGCGAATCGCACAGCAGGCGGTCGGTGAGCAGCAGCCGCAGGGTGTTGGTGAGTTCGGTGATGTGATCGTTCTGGGCGTGGAGTTCGTCGTAGGTAAGCATATTTCTTTTCCTCGGCCTCCTCTTGTCCGTGTCGGGGCTCCGGCGGGAGGCTTTACTTCAGGTTGATGGTTATTGTGCTTTACTTGCTGTCTCCGCGGCTTGGGGGCGTGGATGACACGCATCAGCACGCAACGACTGGCGTCATCATGTCTGCCGGCGGCAGTTCCAGGAAACCCTCAATGATTGCTTCGAAAACAACAAATGTTTTTCTTATTGTGCTTCAACTATGCTCCCAAAGGCGGATTCAGTCAATGGCGGTGCATTTCTGCTGTCCAGGGTTACTGAAAATCCTCTAAAACATGCTATGGTTATCAGGGTGCGAAGCAGGCCTTGCTTCTCCGGAATAACCAACAAGAAAACCCAGGGGGGTATCGACCAATGAAGAAAATATCAGGATTGCTTTTCGCCGCTGCCTTTACCATGGCCGCCGGTAGTGTCATGGCGCAGGAATATGTCATCAAGTTTTCCCATGTGGTGGCGCCGGGAACGCCCAAGGGAAAGGCGGCAGACCTGTTTGCGAAAATGGTCAACGAACGCATGAAGGGCCGGGTGAAGGTCGAGGTTTTCCCCAATTCCCAGCTGTACAATGACAACAAGGTCATGGAAGCCATGCGTCTTTCCGACAGCAGGACCACCGGCATCATGGCCGCGCCCAGCCTGTCCAAGTTCGTGAAGTTCTCTCGCACCATCCAGGCTTTCGACATCCCTTATCTGTTCAATGATATCGATGATGTCCACAAGCTGGTGGATTCTCCCGTCATGGAAAAAATGACCAAGCCCCTGGAACGCAAGGGCCTCAAGGCCCTGTCTCTGTGGGACAATGGCATGAAGGTCTTTTCCATCCGTGGCGACAAGCCCCTGCGCAAGGTGCCGGATGATTTCAAGGGCAAGAAATTCCGCATCCAGAGTTCTGATGTTCATGCGGCTATGATCAAGGCCCTGGGCGGCGTGCCCCAGAAGCTGCCCTTCAAGGAGGTTTACCAAGCCCTGTCACAAGGCGTGGTGGACGGCCAGGAGAACGCCTGGTCCAACGTCTATTCCAAGAAATTCTACGAGGTGCAGGATTACATTACCGTGTCCAACCATTCCTACCTGGGTTACATGGTGGTGGTCAGCGCTGAGTTCTGGAATAACCTGCCCGAGGATATCCGCAAGGAGCTGACCGATATCCTGGCCGAGGCCACGGCAGCCAATCGGAGATTCGCCGCCGAGGCGGACAAGGGCGACCGGGCGAAGATAGAAGCCGCGGGCAAGGCCAAGGTGGTGGAGCTGACCCCCGAGGAACTGGCCCAGTGGCGCAAGGCCGTGGCTGACGTGGAGTCCCAGTTCGAAAAACAGATAGGCAAGGACCTGCTGGCGGAGATTCACAAACTCCTCGGCCACTGACGCAGCACGGATATCGCGGGTGAATCTGGACAAGGGCCTGGAGGCCCTGGAAAAGTTCATCATCACCGTGGGCTTGGGGGCCGCCACCTTGCTGCTGTTTGCCAACGTGGTGGCCCGCTATGTGTTCCACAGCGGCTTCACCTGGGTGCTGGAGCTGGTGCAGTATCTTTTTGCCTGGGTGGTGCTGGTGGGTGCAGCCCACGGGTTTCGTGCGGGCACCCACCTGGGCATAGACATTCTGGTGGAGAAGTTCTCTCCTGCCATGCAGAAGCGCATTGCCCTGGTGGCGGTGTCCCTGTGCCTGCTGTTTGTGGGCCTGGTGTTCTGGTATTCCATTCAGTACACCCTGCGCATCCACGCCTGGGGAGATCTCACTCTGGACCTGCAGATCCCCCAGTGGATTCCCTATCTGGCCATACCCGTGGGCCTGGGCCTGATGTTCCTGCATCTGCTGCAAGTGGGCTGGGATATCATTCAGGGGCGCACCTTGCGCATTCACGCCAATGAAGCGGCGGATGCCCTGAAGCAGGTGGAAGACATCTGATGGCGGCCCTGGCGCTGTTCATCGGGCTGTTGTTCCTGCTGCTTATTGGCGTGCCCATCGCCATCAGCCTGGGCCTGTCCAGCCTGCTGTTCACCCTTCTGGCCACGGATGATTCTCCCATCATCATCGCCCAGAAGCTGTTCGACACCATGGAGCACACCACCCTTCTGGCGATTCCTTTCTTCGTGCTCTCGGCCCATTTTCTCACCACCGGCGGCGTGTCCCGGCGTCTGGTGGATTTCGCCAAGGCGGCGGTGGGCTGGATGCCCGGGGGGCTGGCCATGGCCACGGTGGTGGCCTGCATGTTCTTTGCCGCCATTTCCGGCTCTTCGCCGGCCACGGTGGTGGCCATAGGCTCCATCATGATTCCCGGTATGATTGCCGCGGGCTATGACAAGCGCTTTGCCGTGGGGGTGGTGGCCACTTCCGGCAGCATGGGTATCCTGATTCCACCTTCCATCCCCATGATCGTCTATGCCGATGCGGTGGAGGAGTCCGTGGGCAAGATGTTCATCGCCGGTATCCTGCCGGGCATCCTCATGGGCCTGTTCCTGATGACCGCCACTTGGCTGGCGGCTCGGCGTATGAACATCCCAAGTGAACCCTGGCAGGGCTGGAAGCACCTGTTTCAGTGTTTCCTGCGCGCCTTCTGGGGGCTGCTGCTGATTTTCATCGTGGTGGGCGGCATCTACGGCGGGGTGTTCACGCCCACGGAAGCGGCCGCCGTGGCGGCGGTGTATTCAGCCTTCATCGCCCTGTTCGTGCACAAGGACATGGGTTTGAAAAAAGTGCCGGAGGTGATGCTGGAAGCGGCCAAGATGACTTCCATGCTGCTGTTCATCATCGCCTGTGCCATGATTTTTGCCCATGTGCTTACCGAGGAGCGTATTCCCCAGGAGTTGGCCCAGTCGGTGCTGTCCTCGGAACCCCAGCCCTGGATGTTCCTGCTCATGGTGAACATCATTCTCTGGTTCGCTGGAGATTTCATGGAACCCTCGGCCATCCTGCTCATTCTGGCGCCCCTGTTCCATCCCATTGCCACTTCCCTGGGCATCGATCCCATTCACCTGGGCATCGTCATGACGACCAACATGGAAGTGGGCATGATCACGCCGCCCGTGGGCCTGAATCTGTATGTGGCCGCCGGGCTGTCCGGCATGAGCTTGGGTGAAGTCACCAGGGCGGCCCTGCCCTGGATGGGTGTGCTCATCCTGGCCCTGCTGGTCATCACCTATGTTCCCTGGCTGAGCCTGTTCCTGGTGTCCCAACTGTTCTGATACACTCTGCCCATGACGCTGAACGAACTGAAGTATATCGTTGCCGTGGCCCGGGCGAGGCATTTCGGCAAGGCGGCGGAAGCCTGTTTCATCAGCCAGCCCACCCTGAGCGTGGCCGTGCGCAAGCTGGAACGGGAGCTTGGGGTGGAACTGTTTGAGCGGCGCCAGGGAGAGGTCACCGTCACCCCAGTGGGTGAGCAGGTGGTGGCCCAGGCCCAGCGGGTGCTGGAAGAAGCCGGCGTCATCAGGGAGATCGTCGAGCATGGCCGGGACCAGCTGGCCGCGCCCCTGCGTATCGGCGCCATCTACACCATCGGTCCCTACCTGTTTCCTCATCTCATTTCCGAGCTGGCCCAGCGGGCGCCGCAGATGCCCCTGGTCATCGAGGAAAACTATACCCATGTGCTGGCGGAAAAGCTCAAGCAGGGGGAAGTGGATGCCATTCTCATCTCCCTGCCTTTTGAAGAGCATGGCATTCTCACGGTTCCCCTGTACGAAGAGCATTTCGTTGCCCTGGTACCGGGTTCCCATCCTCTCAATCAGCGGGACAAGCTGAGCATCGAGGACATCAGCCGGGAAAAAGTGCTGCTCCTGGGTTCCGGCCACTGTTTCCGGGATCAGGTGCTGGAAATCTGCCCGGATTGCCTGCGCAAACGCAATTTGGCGGAAGGGGACATGCTGGCGGATCTCGAAGGCAGCTCCCTGGAGACCATCCGATATATGGTGGCCAGCGGCATGGGCGTGACCATATTGCCCTGCTCCGCCGCCGGGGCCGACCGTTTCTCCCAGCGCCTGGTGAGCATCAAACGCTTCAAGGATGCCAACCCAAGCCGCATCGTGGCCCTGGCCTGGCGCAAAAGCTTCCCTCGGCCCCAGGCCATCGATGTGCTGCGCCAGGCCGTGCATGCCAGCAAGTTGAGCTGCATCAAGCACTTGGACTGAAAACTGGTCCATAGGCAATGCCTATCAAGGGTATTGCAACAAACAATTTCAATTATCTTCCCTTCGTCAACTATAGTTCCTTTCGAGGATGGCGAGACCATTCCGGAATATGAAGACGCCCCGCTGAGATCTCCGGGACCGTCTTCCTGTTTCCAACATAAACCAAGAAAGGAGAACTGACATGTCACTCAAAGGTTCAAAAACTGAACAGCATCTCAAAGACGCCTTTGCCGGCGAATCCCAGGCCAACCGCCGTTATCTGTACTTCGCAGCCAAGGCGGACGTGGAAGGCTACAACGACGTTGCTGCCGTGTTCCGCTCCACCGCGGAAGGCGAGACCGGCCATGCTCACGGCCACCTGGAATACCTGGAGGAAGTGGGTGATCCCGCTACTGGCCTGCCTATTGGTGGCACTGCCGATAACCTGAAAGCGGCCATTGCCGGTGAGACCCATGAGTACACGGACATGTACCCCGGCATGGCCAAGGATGCCCGCGATGAAGGCTTTGACGAGATCGCCGACTGGTTCGAGACCCTGGCCAAGGCCGAGCGTTCTCATGCCAACCGTTTCCAGAAGGCCCTGGATGCCCTGGATAGCTGATTGGCTTGACCAGTAGGGGGCGTATTGCCCCCACGCCGGGCCGGTTCTGCCGGCCCGGTTTTCAGAGGAGGAGACAGCAGATGAGCGAAAAACGTGAAGGCAGCCTGGAGGCGCCCACCCGGCACCCCCTGGACTGGAAGAATCCTGATTTCTATAACGAGGAAAAACTGCTCACGGAAATGGAGCGGGTGTTCGACATCTGTCATGGGTGCCGCCGCTGCGTCAGCCTCTGTCACGCCTTTCCCACCCTGTTCGACCTGGTGGACGAGTCCGACACCATGGAAGTCGATGGCGTGGACAAAAAAGACTACTGGAAAGTGGTGGATCACTGTTATCTCTGTGATCTGTGCTTTCTCACCAAATGCCCCTATGTGCCGCCCCATGAGTGGAACATCGATTTCCCTCACCTGATGCTCCAGGCCAAGGCGGTGCATTTCAAGAATCACGGCGCCAGAACCCGGGACAAGATTCTGTCCGCCACGGATACCGTGCCAAAGCTGGCGGGCATTCCCATCGTCGCCGGCGTGGTGAACGCCATGAACGCCAACGGTGGATTCCGCAAGCTGCTGGAAAAGACCCTGGGCGTGGATCAGGACGCCGTGATTCCCAAGTACACCAGCAAGCCCCTGCGCAAGCGCATCCGACCCACGCCCGATGCCCGTGGAGAAGCTGCCGGCTCTACCACGGGTAAGGTGGCCCTGTTTGCCACCTGCTATGGCAATAACAACCAGCCGGATATCGGCGAGGATCTGGTGGCTGTGTTCGAGCACAACGGCATTCCCGTGACCATCGCGGAGAAAGAACGCTGCTGCGGCATGCCCAAGCTGGAACTGGGCGACCTGGAAGCGGTTGCAGAGGCAAAGGAAGTCAATATTCCGACGCTGGCAGCGATGATCGACAACGGTTGGGATATCGTGGCGCCCATCCCTTCCTGCGTGCTCATGTTCAAGCAGGAGCTGCCCCTGATGTTTCCCCATGACGGGGACGTGCTGAAGGTGCGGGATCATATTTATGATCCCTTCGAATACCTCATGCTGCGCCACAAACACGGCAAGCTGAACACGGATTTCAAGCACTCCCTGGGCAAGGTGTCCTATCACGTGGCCTGTCACCAGCGGGTGCAGCGCATCGGCAACAAGACCCGGGAGCTTTTGCAGCTGGTGCCCGATACCGAGGTGCAGGCCATCGAGCGCTGTTCCGGCCACGACGGCACCTATGCGGTGAAGAAGGAGTTTCATGCCATCTCCATGAAACTGGTGCGCCCGGTGGCGCGCAAGGTGGAACAGTTCCAGCCGGATCATCTGACCAGCGACTGCGTCATGGCCGGGCATCATATCGCCCATGCCCTGAACAATGGCCGGGAGGCCGAGCATCCCTTGCGCCTGTTGCGCAAGGCTTACGGTATCTGATTGGTAAACGGGGTCGGAGTCAAATCAGAATGCCGTGGTTGGGAATCAACTGTTTGACATGATTTGACTCCGACCCCTGGAGGCAGGGACAGACGGTTGGTCGGGGTCGGAGTCAAATGGGGAAGATGGCGGGTAGATTCGGCGGTATGGAACGGTCTGATATTGTTCCTTGTGGCAACTTGGGTGGGATTTGACTCCGACCCCACAAAATGTAGTCCAACAACACAGCAGGAGTAGAGCAATGAACAAACTGACACGCCAGGATCTCATGAGTCTGGAGGAATATGACCAGGCCCGCCCCGAATTTCGCAAACAGGTCATGGAACACAAAAAGAACCGCCAGGTGCGTCTGAACGATCATGCCGCTCTGTATTTCGAGGACCGGCTGACCATGCAGTACCAGATCCAGGAAATGCTGCGCATTGAGAAAATTTTCGATGCCGCAGGTATTCAGGATGAGCTGGATGCCTACAATCCCCTGATTCCCGATGGCAGCAACTGGAAAGCCACCTTCATGATCGAGTACCCGGATGTGGAGGAGCGCAAGCGTGTGCTTGCCCGTCTCGTGGGTGTCGAAGACAAAGTCTGGGTGCGGGTCGGCGATCTGGACAAGGTCTATCCTGTCGCCAATGAAGACCTGGAACGCAGCACGCCGGAAAAGACCTCCAGCGTGCATTTCCTGCGCTTCGAGCTTGGCCCCGAAATGGTTGACGCGGCAAAACAGGGGGCGCCCATTGCCGTGGGGGTGGATCACCCGGAACTCAGGGTTGAAGTGCCCTCCATTCCGGCGCCTGTGGCCCGGTCATTGGTGAACGACCTGGCCTGAACTGGTTTCTCGCAACCCTTTCCACCG
>Ga0256832_1001245_pt1 | contig 17072 bp, 13 predicted proteins | sample 134614metaG_FD_190534 | JGI IMG/M metagenome (GOLD analysis project Ga0256832, IMG submission 190534) | Hydrothermal vent microbial communities from Lau Basin, Pacific Ocean - 134-614 | ecosystem: Environmental > Aquatic > Marine > Hydrothermal vents | place: Pacific Ocean: Lau Basin | collected...
CCGACTTACCAGTTTTTACCCGGCAATCCCGGCAGTTCTTTTGCGTATGAAATCGCGGAAAAATCAGGCATCCCCGATCGGGTTATCCGTGCTGCCCGCAAAAAGGTCGGTCGCAGTCAAACCGAAGTCGAAGACCTCCTTATCCAACTCAGAAAAGACAACGATACCCTCCAATCCCAACTCCAGGAGTACCGGGCCAAAGGGCAAAACCTCGACGCCTTAATCCGGCAATACGATGCGCTCAAACACAGCCTTTTTGTCAAGAAAAAGAAACTGCAAATCGAAGAGCAAGAGCTAAAAATAAGTTTCCTCAACAAGAAGCAAAAGGCACTGACCCAACTGATGAAAGAATTGAGGGAGAAGGCCGACCTCGATCGTATCGAAGTGGAAAAAGCCGCAGCAAAAAAGCGTCTTGAGCAAACATCGCAAAGCATGCAGGACAATATAGAAGCGGTCTACTATCAGGAAGGCGGGGAAGTGGCGAATTTAAAAGCCGGCGACTTTGTCCGGCTTCGTATCGGAGGCATGAAAGGGCAGCTCATCGCCATCAATAATCGCAAGGGGACAATAGATTGCGGCGCTTTTACCTTGGAATCCCCTCTAAAAGACCTCATCAAAATATCACAACCCATCCGGCAAACGAAGTCTAAATCACCTCAAGTAAAACTTGAACATAGGAGCCGTAAGTTCGACACCAAACTAGACATCCGAGGGATGGGGAGATCGGATGCCCTCGATACACTGCAGCAGTTTTTAGACGAAGCCCTCCTATCCAATGCTTTTGAACTGACCATCCTGCACGGCAAAGGCAACGGGGTCTTGAAGGAGGCGGTGAGAACCAAACTCAAAGAGTACGAGGCGGTTCAACGGGTCTTTCATCCTGCCCCGGAGCAAGGTGGAGATGGGATCACTATCGTGCAACTGGGGTAATATACTCCACTGCCTCTCATGGAAGCGCGTAAAATCCATTGGGGATGACGCCGGCAGTAAAGCGGCTTAAAAAAACACCGTCGGAAGTATATCGCTCCACTACCCCACGTTGAACAAAATCAATGGCGTCCGAAACCCAAACTTCGCCCAAGTCCGGAATATACCGCATGGCATAAAAGGTCTTCCCCTCCGCCGGGACAATGCGTCGAGGTGAAGATGAGGAAGCCGCATCAATCACAAACACATCCTCCCGCAAATAAAACACGCGCTCGCCCTTTGCATCATAGGATAGCCCCGCCCCCAATGGTTGGGTCCCACCGGAAGCAAACGTTACGCTATCCAACACCTCTTTGGAGTCGAAAGATACCCTTGCGATGCCGCCCGGCGTGCCGCTCGGCGTGTGCCCTTGACAATAGACCCATCCTTCCCCTGTCCTGCCCCTAACGATGGCCACAGGGGATGCCGGCACGCGGATACTGTCTGTAACGCGTTCGCTTCTGCTATCGACCTCATAGATGTAGTGCGTCGGTGCACCCGAATAGAGCGCAGGATGCGTCACCCACACTTTCGTGCCCACCTCCAGCATTTGTTCCGACCAACCGGGCGCAAACCGGAACCGGTGATCCACCTTCAAAGTCCGCAGGTCGACCACCGTTATCGAGTCGGACTTGTAATCTGACACCCAAACATACCTGCCACCGACCGGAAGGGCATAACGGGGAGAAGTCAACCCGCCCACCTCTCCTATCTGCTTGAAATCGCCGGCATCCATCAAAAGTATGCGATTGCTGTTGTTGATGACCAACCATGCGGTGTCCCCCGTCAACAGGATGCTTTGCAGCACGTCTCCCACCTTCACATCATTGGAGTCCCGATAGACCTGCCCGAAATACTTCTTTTGTGTCAGGTCATACCAGCCGACAGAGGCATTATTAAAATTGAAGGTCCCTTCATTGCTCACGAATATTCCATGGTGGGTTTTTGTGGTGGGTCCGTCCGGTTTTTCTTCGCAGCATGAAATCGCGGACAACAGGACCAGGATGAACATCAGGGTATCGGTATAGCGCATCATTTGATCAATTTAAGGATTTGAAGTTGATTTTTTGCTCCTTTTGCTGTGATAAAATACATCCCACCCGGCCAAGCGGAACACGGGACAGGCGGCAAATGGTGGTCTTTGGAGGTGGTGTGGTACCATTTCATACCGGATACATCCCAAATGCTTATCTCTACCGGAGCACCGGATAAAACCCGGAGGTGAAGCATACCGGAGCCCGTGGGGATGGGGTCCAAAGCAATCAATCGGGAAGGTGCCAAGGGCGTCTTGGTGGCAATCGTCGAAAGATGCAATGACGCCACTCCGTCGAGGTCAAATCCTCCCGTGGGAAACGGCGTCGGGTACGGGTCATTGATAGGTACACCCCGGCTGTCCCGGCTTCCCACCCCATTTTTGACACGCCCTATCACATCGATAATTTTCACATAACGAACATGCATCTTGTCGAGTAAGGGCGCATCTCCCAAAGAGGACAAATCAAAAGGCGTTCCGTAAAATACCCTGTATTTGCCGGCGAGATGATGCAGTTTGGTAGGGTCCAATGGATCAAAGGTGCCCACTTCCCCCGTGGTGTCTGTCAACGAGACGGAAGGGAAACGATAGAAATGCTTTCTGTCGGAACTCACCTCCACATGGGCGAGCTCCAAAAAATGGTCGTCGAAGGCATTCTCAAAAACCGCCAAATCCGGTCCCTCGCCATCACGGATCGGGGGATCAAACTCCAACACCGCTACCCCACTATCCCCTAAGGAGACCACCTGTCCGTCCGCGGGACCCAAGACATTGTCCGCGGTACCGAAATCCACTTTTTGCTCCTTCGTGCTTATGTCTTGCCATCCCCTAATTACCTCGGCATGGAGTGCCCAACTCTTGATGGCGCTACTGTCCTTATGTATTGCGGTGCTGCCGGGCTTCCCCGCCGCAGGAGGGTATTGCCCCCACCCCACTAACGGCTGTCCGGCCCATAAAAGTCCGAGCAGCGCAAACACCTGCCACTCGAATATGGCATTGAATAATATATGGTATGGTTGTTTGTATATCATACTAAATTGTAACGGTTGTCATGCAGACAATCTTTGCCCGTTTATCCCTACCATGGGACAAAATACGGAGAAATATCAAACAGGATGCTCCCGGTAATAGAAAAACGGGAATGCCCTGCGGCACTCCCGTATGCTACAACCACTATTGCTTTACAAATCGCGTCACACCTACCACCGCTCCATGGGTATTTCTCAGGACGCAGGTGTACATGCCCGCTTTGAGCCCATGTACATCGATGAGGGGCGTACCGGACTGTACTTCCTGTGCTATTCTCCCCTTGCCATTCATATCAAAGACCTCCAGCATGCCGGATACGCCGGGTGTGTTGACCCGGATATAATCCACAGCCGGATTGGGCATCACGTGGATGGAGGAAGGCGCCTGGCTCAAATCCGTACTTGCAGACAACAAATCCACCGTCAAATCGTCTATGGCAAAAAACAACGGGGTATTATAACCGTATTTCGAAGTGTCAGAAGACTCGAGTACAAACTCCAGACTGTCCGCCCGGGGGATGCTATTCAAATCGACCCATCTCCAATCCTTAACAATATAATCATTGAGACTGTCATCCGAACGGAAATCGGCCAGATAGAAATCTACCCGATGGGCGGTATCCTTTACTCCCCCATCGTATCCGTAGATGTGCAATACGAAGAAATCCGGGTCTGTCCCCTCCTTACCTCCAAATTTTTTAGCGAACTGATCGCCTTGCTCCATACTCCTTGCGGCGTAGGTCGTATTGGTAATCCACAGACCGCGAGGCTTCTTGTAGTCCTCCTGCAGGACGATACGTGCATTTTGCTGCCCGACGGCGTAGCTTGGCGACTGGACACCGGTGCCCGTGATTGCACTGTACAGATTGGTAAATCCGGCAGTCTCGGTATCGGTCTTGGTGGACACGGCCCATCCTCCACTCCAGTAATTGTACGTGAAGTCGTAGGAGTTGTAAAAAAAGCTTTGGCCAGAGACAAACCCTCCCGAACTGTCATTGCCATTCCAAAAGGTATCGACGGGGAGTTGCATCTCTTCAAATCCGGAGACACTTTCCTGCGCATGGGCTTGAAAAGCTCCCAATACGAGCGTAAGAATTAAAAAGGTAAATGTTCTAATCATAATTTCATGTTTTATAATAATGATAAATATATTAAGTTTAATAAGTAAAATGCAAGATGATGCCACCGCTGGCCACCCTCCCCGGCTGTATCCACCCGGCCACTTCCTCATAGGACACATCCGCAATATTATCCACGGAAACGACCCATTCGGCGTTCCACCTCTGCCTATGCAGGATATAGGATGCGGACAAGTCCAAGAGGTGATATCCGGCGATGGATTGGGAGTTGTCAGACGTGATATACCGCTTCCCCACCCAACGGTGATTTAGGGAGATGGTCCAGGTATGGCCCACCCTGCTCAGCCGGTTATTGCCCTGATGAACGGGCACATAGATCAGCTGCTTTCCTTTTGCGGCATCATTGGGCAGCCGGGGCTCGGTGTAGGTCGTTTTGGCAAACCCATAGTGGCTTTGGAACCTCCAGCCATCCACCATTTCATACCTCAAATCCAAATCCCCTCCCCGGCTCAAGACGGAGGGAACATTGCGTGCGACGAAGATGCCGGATTGGGGCAACCACTGGATATATCCGCGTATGGACCGCACAAACAATGCGGCATGAATCTTCAGCGTCCGCCATGGACTGAGCGAGAGTCGTGTGTCTCCACCCCAACTTCGCTCGGCCTTCAAATCCGGATTGCCGCCGGGCACCCAATACAAATCGTTGAGCGAAGGGAGGCGTCCATACTTTCCCACCTCTATCATCCACTTGCCGGACGTGACAGGCAGGACGTATCGCCCGGAACAGGTAAGCATCTTTCGCCCATCGGAATCATACAAAAATCGCCCGTGCAACAACCCCGCACCCTTCCTCATCCTGCGCTGCAAGCTGAGTGTAATGTCGTGCTCCCCCACCCGCTTAACACCGGAGAACCCGGTGGACTGACCGCGTATCAACCGAACACCCGTGCCGGCCTGCCAACGCCATTGTTGGTATTGCGTGAAGTAAGCCACGTTGGCCCTGGCCTGTTCCGTTTGGCCGTGGAAGTCGATATTGGATAAGGAGTCGCTGTAGTCCGTCCCCAGCCGCATGGCCGAAAGGCGGGCTTCCCAGCGAGAAGAATCCCCGAGTTGTTTCCACCCGAAGCTCAGCATCTTTCGATCCGATCCCGTGCGGGCAGCGCTCTGTGTCTGCAACAATCGAGGTGGAACCTCCTTGTCGTCCAATGCCCAAAAAGCCGCGGCATCCCACCATTGTCTGCCGGACATTCGCCCTCGTGCTTCTAGGGAGGCGCCGCGATATTGCCGTAGAGCGTGGGACAGGTATCGCCTTGTACCGGCGGATTCATATGGGAAGTGATTTGGGTTGGTGAGGGAGATGGCACGTCCATTGAGTGCGCATCGCGGGCGAGCTACCCCGAGTTGGCCACTGTACTGCCGCAAACCGTATTGCCCCAGCAGCACCCCGGCTCCGGCGCTTTGACGGGCATCCCCCAAAGGGAGGTGCGGTTTGACCCGGATTTGAGCGCCGGGCAGCCCTTCGCGGGTATTGGAGGAGGAGAACTCCATCCGGTCACCCAGCAGATAAAGGGAGACTCCGGAGGCATCGAGTTGGCCGGTGAGGGCATCCCGTATGGGCAGGTCATGCCAATACAGGCCTGTAGCAGCACCGGGCATACCATGCCATGAAATGGTCGATAATTGGCCGGGGCCATACGAGCGAATGACCGTCCCTACCCTCTCGAGGAGCTGTTGGGTGGTAAGGGGACGAAGCGCATGCAAATTAAGAGGAATCGAGCGGTCTGGATCAGCAAAAGGATGCCTGGCGCTGTCGGTCACCATCACTTCCGGCAAGGCGTAAGACAGATGCTCCCCGTGCTGTCCATAGAGACACACCCGGAAAAGAATCCACATAAGAGTTGCTATATTTCTCATTCCAAATCGCATAAAATGCCGTTCAAACACGGGATATTAGCCCGGATTCTTCAATAAGCGACACAATGCCGGAGAGATTAAGGGGGAGAAAAGGAATACGGAGATTCACTACGATGGAGGCGGGATGACAAAAAAGGGCCATCACATGCCAGGTTCATACTTTCCTCACTTGCCTTTAATCCCGAAGGCATCATGAAGGGATGTATTATGGCAGGTCTTCTGACTCATCCTTTCACGCGTCCTTCCCGTCAGTCATCTGACAGTGGAGCATCGCGACCCATACGGGTGGATTTACAGCTGCGGGTACAGTATCCGGATTGCACGGATTTCCCTATTACTGGCCCGTCCTTCGAGCCATTGTGTTCCGACGAACACCATAATACGGAAGCAAAGGTAAGAAAGTTTCAATAGAGACAGGAAAAATAATTATTTTTTTGTTATGATAATCACTTCAGTTGATTGTACAAAATGCATACAGCCAAGAGTGTTACCCCTTCTTACAACCATTAATTGCAACATTCAAACAGGAGTTGGTCTACTGTGAGGCAGGCTTTCATGAATTTGGAGTCTATAAGATAGCGAAAATGAAGGCTGAGTTAGATTAAGTGCAAGAAATGTACATTCGGCAACATTAATGCGGCAGGAAGAAAATATTTCCAATATAAACTCTCCCCTTCTACCTCTCCTGCTTCTTGGCGATGTGCTGCTTATATTGCTCAAAGAGCTCGCGGGCGAGTTTGAGATTATCGAAGTTTTCTCGTATGAAATGGTAGGCATTTTGTGCCAGGGATTGGCGATAATCAGGAGAGTCGACGAGTCTGGACAATTCGCTGATAAATTCCTCTTTGGTGTTGGCAATGGCAATATGGGAGCGGTGTTTTGCATTAATCCCTTCGAGTCCGACAGAGGTCGTCACAGTAGGGCACCCGAGGGTCATGGATTCGATAATCTTTACCCGCATCCCACTGCCGCTAAACAGGGGTACGACCATCGTATCACAGCTCTTGACAAATGCGGCAGCATCTTCGATTTCGCCGTGGACGTGGAGGCGTTCGCCTTGGAGTTGGCGGATGGATTTAGGGGTATTGCGCCCTGCTATATGCAGCTCTACATGCGGATATGCCGCCTTTAATGCCGGCCAAACTTCTCGGATAAGCCACTGAACACCGGCGAGATTGGGCATCCAGTCCAGTGAGCCGATGAAGCCGATTTTAAACCGGTCCGGCAAGACCTCCTTCGGCCGGAAGTCAATCGAAGCGGTATCCACCCCTACCGGGGTAAAGATAGCACCATTCTTATACCCCAGACTCTTGATGTTAATGAGATCCTTGTTGGATATCGCAGCGATAAAATCGTATTTATTCAAGTGTTCTATCTCGTATTTTCTCAACTGTGAAGTCAACTTCCCCACATACCATTTTTTCGGGAGGAAGGAGGTGTTATGGGTGATGCGGTCCCATATCTCATGCTCGATGTTATGGGCGCGTAAGGAGATCAAAGCAGAAGAATGGGTTTTGACTGTATCGACGTAATGGGAGAGGTAAACCGTCTCCATCTGAACCACATCATAGTCGTTTTGTCGTAGTAATTCTATGAGCTTATCATTAAACTCTTCAGATTTGAAGCGGGCTATATGATAGGATTCGCCGGCCAGTAGATGGATGGCTGCATCTTTGATATGTAGTCGATTGTCAATCTCGACGGCATGCACTTCACTATAGATATCCAGGGAACGAATGGCTTCTATATCTTGCACATAGTGTTTGGTCGTATTCATCGCCAGTAAATGCAACTCGCATCCCAACGATTTCATAGCAGAAGCAATATTAATAATGGCTACAGATTCTCCGTCTTTGGTCGGATATGGGAATTTTTTACAGAGTTGGAGAATCTTCATATACTTTTGCCGTTATATACACGAATAAGAGTACAAGCATCATACCAATCATGCGGTTTCTGATGACCCCGGGTTAAAAATACTCTCATCGGTCTTAAATCAAAGAATAAGTAGTACTTTCACAACCTAAATGGAGAAAACAGAACGAAAGCTGGTTTAACTTTGTCCGTATAAAACGGAGACATTTAAAATCTTAGTATATAAGACAATTAATTATGATAAAAATTAGCAACCTCCATAAGCAATTTGGAGATCTGCAAGTACTTAACGGGATTGACTTGGAGATAGAATCAGGTGAAATTGTCTCCATTGTCGGCAAGTCCGGAGCGGGCAAAAGTACTTTGCTACACATCATGGGAACACTGGATACCCCGACAAAAGGGTCCGTCTCCATCAATGACCAACAGGTCAGTGATTTGGGAGTTAAGGATTTGGCCCGTTTTCGCAATAATCACATCGGGTTTATCTTCCAATTTCACCATCTCTTGCCGGAGTTTTCCGCAGTAGAAAATGTATCCTTACCTGGGCTCATCGCAGGCAAGAGCAAATCCGAAGCTAAAGAAAAGGCCGAATATCTGCTTGAATTCCTCGGCCTAGGCCAACGACTGTTGCATCGCCCTTCAGAAATGTCCGGAGGCGAACAGCAACGCGTCGCCATTGCCAGAGCGCTCATCAATGATCCGGACATCATCCTGGCGGACGAACCAACGGGAAATCTGGATACCGCCACCTCGATGGAGATACACGAGCTCATATTACAATTGAGGGACTCCTTTCATCGCACATTCGTTATTGTGACACACAGCAGGGAGTTGGCAGGGATGAGTGACCGCATTATTACTATGAAAGACGGCAAGCTTCTTTGACTGCTCTGCCTTCAAAACTGTGTATTATTTGACATCCCTAAGCATTGGATGTATAAAATCAAGTATTCTATCATATTATTTTCATAATATTGCCCTGACATTACCCAACCTAAACACAACAAGAAATCATGAAATCTAAGATTGCCGGAACCGGATATTACGTACCGGAAGAAGTCGTTACCAATTTTGACCTCGAGAAAATCATTGACACATCGGATGCCTGGATCCAGGAGCGCACGGGGATAAAAGAGCGTCGATTTGCAAAAAAAGGAGAAGAAACCACCAGTACCATGGGCGCCGCAGCCGCAAGAATGGCTATCCATAATGCCGGGATAGAAACGGAAGAGGTGGATTTTATCATTATGGCGACCTTGAGTCCCGATTATTATTTCCCCGGAGCCGGAGTGCTGGTCCAAAGAGAATTAGGTCTGCAGAAAAAGGAGGTTGGGGCTTTGGACATCCGCACACAATGCACCGGATTTATCTATGCTTTGTCCGTCGCAGACCAATTCATTCGAGGAGGGATGTACAAGAACATATTAGTCATCGGGTCTGAGATGCATTCGATGGGTATGGATATGACCACACGCGGTAGAGGTATCTCGGTCATTTTTGGTGATGGAGCGGGCGCGGTCGTCCTCCAAGCCGTTGGAGATGAAGAAAAAAGCGGCATTCTCTCTTCCAACCTGCACGCCAATGGGGACTTTGCGGAGGAATTGGCCATGGTCAGTCCGGGAAGTCATGCCGGATACCATGAGAAGAATCCAGCCAAATACGGAGCAGAAGGTGCAAGCGTGTATGACAGCGTGTTTATCACTCCCGAAGTCGTCGAAAATGGTTTGTATTTCCCCTATATGAATGGGCAGCTCGTATTCAAGAATGCCGTCATCAAATTTACCCAAACCATCAACGAAGCACTGGCCAAAACCGGAAAAACCAAGGAAGACATCGACATGCTTATCCCACACCAGGCCAATCTCCGCATCAGCCAGTTTATCCAAAAAAGGATGGGCCTTCGCGACGATCAAGTGTGGAACAATATCCAGCGCTATGGCAATACCACCGCGGCTTCCATTCCCATCGCGCTGGCAGAGGCCGTCCAAAACGAGGCAATACAGAGAGGGGACCTGGTCTGCCTCTCCGCCTTCGGAAGTGGGTTCACCTGGGGGTCCGTATTGTTAAACTACTAAGTGTGTGCTCTCGAGGCATGCCGTCGCCGGGCCATTCGCTAAGTAAATATTCGACTTAAAATAAACAAGAAAGGGGGAATAGAGGTTAGGATGCTATGTACCTTTCTTTGACTGCAATCATCCAACAAAGAAGTGACGTTATTATTCATCCGTCTAACCTAAATACCTGTCATCACATGCAACTACCAAAACCCGTTGAAATCCTGGCCATCGGTGCCCATCCCGACGACATCGAGCTGAGCTGTTCCGGGACCTTGTTGAAGCACAAAAAGCTGGGACGTTCATTTGCCTTAGTTGATCTAACAATGGGACAATTAGGTTCTCGTGGCAGTGCGGCCTTGCGGTTGGAAGAAGCCCGCAACGCTGCTGAATTGATGGGAGCGGATTACCGGCACAATCTCGGATGGGAGGACGGATTTTTTGAAGAGAGCGAAGAGCACCTTTTGGAACTCGTCCGGGAGATTCGTCTGGCTCGCCCGAGGTATATCCTCGCCAACGCCATAAGCGACCGCCATCCGGACCACGGTCGTGCGGGAGCACTCATTCGACGGGCTACCTTCTTATCCGGGTTGGTTAAAGTAAAGTCCTCTTATGAGGGACAATCTCAAGCCCCGCATCGCCCTGTTCACCTTTTGCACTATATCCAGGACAGGTATATCAAGCCGGATGTGGTGGTGGACATCACAGCTTTTTATGATATGAAATTGTCGGCCATTTCATGCTATAAAAGCCAGTTCTTTAATCCGGAAAGTGAGGAGCCGGACACCCCCATTTCCTCCCGTGAATTCTGGGATTATATCGAAGCCAAAGACCGGTATTACGGTAGGATGATTGGTTGCAAATTCGGAGAAGGATTTGTGGCGGAGCGCACATTGGGGGTGGAGCGGTTGGACCATATCATCTAATGCATCCTGTCAGGATGCTTGAAAGCCGCGCATAATTCCCTGCTTGGACTGTTCGATAAAATCGAGGACTTTCTTTTGCTCTTCCGTGTCCGGGAGTTCCATCTGAATACGTTGGATGGCCTCTTTAATCTTATATCCCCGAACGTATAACAGTCGGTACAACTCCTGAATGTTGTGAATCTGTACATTGGTAAATCCCCGGCGTTTTAAACCTACCGTATTGACACCGGCATATGAAAGAGGCTCTCTGGCAGCTTTGACAAATGGCGGTACATCCTTGCGGACAAGAGAGGCCCCACCGACAAAGGCATGATCCCCGATTCGGACAAACTGCTGCACGGCTGACAGCCCACCCAAAATGACATAATCACCAATCGTGACATGGCCGGCGATGTTGACATCATTGGCGAGAATACAATGGGCCCCAATGACACAGTCATGAGCAACATGAACATATGCCATCAATAAGGTGTGGTCTCCTATCGAAGTCGTATAGTTGGCCTCGGTGCCGCGGTTAATGGTCACGTATTCCCTAATGGTCACATCATCGCCTATTTCTACGATAGAATCTTCACCATGGAACTTAAGATCCTGCGGGATCGAACCGATAACAGCCCCCTGAAATATTTTACAACGATCTCCAATACGGGATTTATCCATAACGGAAGCAAAAGGGGCGATCTCACAATCATCTCCGATAACGACATCTCCTTCGATATAACTGAATGGAGCGATTTTGACATTTTTTCCTATCCGGGCATCGGGATGGACATATGCTTGAGGACTAATCATGGTCTTTCACTTTAACAACTTGAGCGGTAAACTCTCCTTCGCAGGCGATCTTGTTACCGACGTATGCAATACCATACATGGTGACCATACCACGCCGTATAGGTTGTAAGAGTTCCATTTTTAAGAGGAGAGTATCCCCCGGCCTAACCATGGTTTTAAAGCGCGTATTGTCAATCTTTACAAAATAAGTATCCCACTTACTGTCCGGTTCGTTAATGATGGTCAAGGCCAGGATTCCTCCGGTCTGTGCTAAGGCCTCGACCTGCAGAACACCGGGAAAAATCGGGTTTCCGGGAAAATGGCCGGGGGCGTAGAGCTGGTCTGCAGAGATATTCTTGACCCCGACGACATGCTTTTCTCCCACTTCTATAATTTTATCTACCAACAAAAAAGGATGTCTATGGGGAAGCATTTTTTCGATGGCCCGGGTATCCATTACAGGAGGGAGGTTAGGGTCATAGTTGGGCTTGCCTTTGAGCTTTTTAATCTCAGTATATTTGGCCTTGATGAGTTTGGCAAACTCTACATTTACCCGGTGGCCGGGCTTATTGGCTACGATTTTGCCCTTCAAGCGCACCCCTACAAGGGAAATATCCCCTATCAGATCCAAGAGCTTATGACGTGCAGGTTCATTTTTAAACTGCAAATCCACCGTATTGAGGATTCCTTCCTTCTCCACCACGACCGTATCCCGTCCCATCTTTTTAGAAATCCGTTTGAGCTCCTCTTCACTGAGTTGCTTATTTGCAATGACAATTGCATTATCGAGGTCTCCCCCCTTGATTAATCCCTGGTCAATAAGGGCTTCGAGTTCGTGCACGAAGACGAAGGTTCTCGCTGGCGCAATAGCGGTGCCATACTCGTCTATGTCCTCCAGATAGGCATACTGCTGCCCTAATACCGGCGAATCAAAATCGATAAGGGTTGTGGCTTCAAAGTGATCGGAGGGAATCAACATCATCTCTGACCCCGTCTCCTCGTCTTTATAGGAAAGTGGTTCTTCCAACTGTAGATACTCCCTCGGGGCCTTTTGCTCTATTACCCCTACCTTTGAGATAAGCTCCACATAAGCGCTGGCACTTCCATCGAGTATGGGCATTTCGACGTTGTCCACTTCGATGAGAGCATTGTCCACCCCCATGCCGTAGAGCGCCGATAAAGCGTGTTCGACTGTCATGACTTGTGCATCGCCTTGACGCAAAGTTGTCGAACGATTGGTCGAGACGACCCGTCCGACATCTGCATTAATGATGGGTTTGTCTTCGAGGTCTACCCGCTGAAATTTGTAGCCATGGTTTTCAGGAGCCGGTAAAAGAGTTATGCTCACATCTTTGCCGGAATGCAGCCCTACCCCGTGAATGCTAAAAGGATGGGCTAGGGTCCGCTGGGGCATGTTCTTGTCAATCTGGATCATTCGCCTGGAGTTGTTTGTTTATGGTGTTGATATTTCGATATATTTCGGGTAGTTTTTTGAAAACAGAGTAGGCTCTCATATAGGTATTGAAGTCGATAGCGGGAATTCCAAACAATTTCTGCCCAGGCTTGCTCGCCTTAGTCACGCCACTTTTCCCTTGTATTTGGGTACCATCGGCTACCTTAATGTGGCCAACGATCGCCACCTGTCCACCGATCATACACCCTTTGCCTATTTCGGTACTACCTGCGATGGCCGTTTGTGCTGCGATGACGGTATTTTCTCCGATGATGACGTTATGCCCTACCTGGATAAGATTGTCCAACTTGACGCCGTCTCTTATCTCTGTACTACCCATGGTAGCCCGGTCAATGGTCGTATTGGCACCGATTTCAACATCCCGACCGATGACCACATTGCCGATTTGGGCTATTTTCGAATACCGGTGGTCTTCCCCTTTGGAGAACCCAAATCCGTCTGCGCCAATCACCGCATTCGAATGAATAATCGTATGGTCTCCAATCACGCAGTCCTCATATATTTTCACTCCCGGATACAGGACACAATTCTTTCCAATCTTCACACCTGCAGCGATATATACCTGAGATGCTATCCGGGTGCCGACTCCGATTGCAACATGCTCCTTGATCACCGTAAATGGCTCAACACTTACGTCGTCTGCGATATTAGCCGTAGAATCGATGACCGCCATCGGCGATATCCCGATGTGGTTGACAGGTTCCTTCTTAAACTGGTCGAGCAGATGTGCAATGGAGGCGTAGACATTATCGACTCGGATGAGTGTGGGGTTTATGGGTTTTTCGGGTTGGTAAGTTTTGTCAACTAAAAGGATGGATGCTTGTGTAGAATACACGTAAGGCTCGTATTTCATATTAGATAAAAAACTAATATTTCCCTCTTGTGCTTCTTCTAATCCTGCCGGAGCCGTTACGCTGGTATATGGGTCGCCATCGACTTCTCCATCTACAATTTGTGCGATTTCCTTAGCTGTTATTTTCATAGTTAGGCAAAAAATTGGTCTTCATTAAATCATCTGAAGTAAGACACATCGCAATGGTGTTAGGTTGGGTCTTTCAATCAAAAACGAACGCAAAAGCCTTAATATTATAGGCTTTTGCGTTTTATGTATACCGTAACGAAGCCGGCTATTTTCGGTTAGTCATTCTTAGAGTTAGTAACGATAGTGTTCCGGCTTGAACGGGCCATTCACTTTTACACCAATGTACTCCGCCTGTTCTTCCGACAGCTCATCGAGTTCAACCCCGATTTTAGCAAGATGAAGTCTGGCAACCTTTTCGTCAAGGTGCTTTGGCAAAACATAGACTTTATTCTCGTACTTGTCCGGATGGTTCCACAGTTCCATCTGAGCGAGGGTCTGATTGGTGAATGAATTGGACATAACAAACGAAGGATGACCGGTGGCGCATCCGAGGTTGACCAAGCGCCCTTCTGCCAGGACGATGATCTCTTTGCCATCGATATCATACTTATCCACTTGTGGTTTAATCTGGTCTTTGGTATGACCGTAGTGCTCGTTGAGCCAAGCCATATCGATCTCATTGTCAAAATGCCCGATATTGGCCACGATGGTCTTATCTTTCATAGAGCGAAAATGCTCCTCCGTGATGATATTTTTGTTGCCTGTAGCCGTTACGATGATATTGGCTTCTTTGACCGCATCTTTCATTTTCTTAACCTCAAATCCTTCCATTGCCGCCTGAAGGGCACAGATTGGATCGATTTCGGTGACGATAACTCGTGCGTGCGAGCCCTGAAATGCAGCGGCCGTCCCCTTGCCTACATCCCCATAGCCCGCCACGACGACCACCTTACCTGCCAACATCACATCCGTCGCTCTCCTCACCGCATCCACTGCAGATTCTCTACATCCGTATTTGTTATCAAATTTGGACTTGGTTACACTATCATTAACATTGATAGCGGGTACGGGCAAAGTACCATTCTTGACTCTTTCATACAGCCTCATGACCCCGGTGGTAGTTTCCTCTGTAATACCTCTTAATTCTTTGGTGAGTTCGGGATACTTATCCAACACCAGATTGGTCAAGTCGCCCCCATCATCCAAAATCATATTGAAGGGTTTGCCATCCTCAAAAGCATACAATGTTTGCTCGATGCACCACTCGTATTCTTCCTCTGTCATCCCCTTCCAAGCAAATACCGGAACCCCTGTGGCAGCAATGGCTGCAGCTGCGTGATCCTGGGTGGAAAAAATATTGCAAGAAGACCAGGCGACATCCGCCCCCAAGGCGGTGAGCGTTTCTATTAACACCGCTGTTTGGATGGTCATGTGCAGGCAGCCCGCGATTCGAGCGCCTTTGAGTGGTTGTGCGCTTCCGTACTCCTCCCGCAGAGCCATCAATCCGGGCATCTCAGCTTCTGCCAGTCTGATTTCCTTACGGCCCCAATCCGCCAGATTAATATCTTTTACCTTATAGTTCAAAGTCTTAGTATTCATAAAATCCATTTAGTATTAAAAATCGTGCAAAAGTACAACAAATGCCACTCCTGTACAAGGAATTGCTCCAATTCTCCGCCTATCTGCTCCGGGAGTCAAACCGGACTATAGACGGAGCCCAGGTACTTTTGTCTCCCGTATATCCGCCAGCAATGGATATGAGTTCGAGGCTGTCCGGAATAAAATGAATCAACAGATAATCCTCATCCCTGTTGGGATAAAACTTTTCCCATCCCTCTCTCCATATCCTCGATTTTATCTCAGGATCGTCAACCAAATGTGCTTTCCCGTATAAAGAGGTATAGGCCAGTCTGTTTTTGTCAAAATAGTGCAACGTCACCTTGGAATTGGCGCTAACCTCGGTTACTTTCCTGCTCTTTGGGTTGGTTGCCAACCAGATAGAGAAGTCCTCCCCCGGCGGAAAAGGCTCCATGATACGTGCCTTGGGTTGCCCGGCACCATTGATGGTAACCAAAGTACAGTAATAGGCCGAATCGATTATTCGTCTGGCCTCCTCCAGCGTCCTTTCCTCCGTAACAGTGTGCACTACCGACTGAGTACCTGCAGTTTCAGCATGCTTCTCTAAAGGGTTACTACACCCGGCAAAAGCAAATACTATAATCCATATGATTTTTCGCATAGTTCTTTTTTGTATGAAATGGTTGAGGATAGCACAAATCGGATAACAAAGAGATGCCAGCAACAAAGATAAGGATTCTTTTTTTTTGTAATATGCTCCTCTACAGAAGGTGTGTATTACAAAGTGCACAGCTGCGCATTGATTATAAAGTGTCTGTATTCATAATTGAATTCATATATTGAATAGCCTTACTTTTTGGCATTACCCCAAAAAGTAACAAAAAACTCTATGCGAAATTATGAGCTACCTGTAGTGGGGCGGCCTTACCTTCTGTTGAAGGGAACACGGCAACTATGCTTCGAAGTAAAACTTTGCCTTAATGATATTTAGACCTTCGAAGATAAAATAACACTATCCCGGGTTAGATCCGGTTCCCGCTTGGAGTTTCGCCGGAATAAGCCTTTGAATACATCTATCCCGCATAGTGAACTAATTTAACTTTGGTTATAGAATAAACATCTGTTTAGGAGCTTCCAAACGACATGTTCAATCCATAGTCTGTTACTGGTCAATTATTCTTGTTTAGAATTTACACACCACGGACTACATTCACCCCTTGAAGTGATGCATTACACCTGTGTCTTTATATAATTCTTTAATAATAGTGCAGTTTGAAATTCACACTAAAGAGGGGGGGATTACAAACCGGCCCCATCATCTCCGCATCAACCATCGCAGTCGTGGCCGCGGCCAAATGGTCAACGAGTGGCAGGCAGGATGGGCAACTTCGTCTTGAGAGCGAAGCCGCAAGACACCGAGATGCCAATAGTCCATGCTTTGCCTTACCATAGGATGGCGTTGTAAGGTGCGCCAAGCCCGCCACATCTCTTGAGTCCATCGGATGT
>Ga0256832_1001246_pt1 | contig 17072 bp, 15 predicted proteins | sample 134614metaG_FD_190534 | JGI IMG/M metagenome (GOLD analysis project Ga0256832, IMG submission 190534) | Hydrothermal vent microbial communities from Lau Basin, Pacific Ocean - 134-614 | ecosystem: Environmental > Aquatic > Marine > Hydrothermal vents | place: Pacific Ocean: Lau Basin | collected...
CTATAAAATCTTAGAAGAGCTTATAGAGAATGGGAGTATAACAGGAATAATAAAAGATAGATATGACCTAAACCAATCTTTTAAAGAGAACGATTTTATTACACTTATATACTCTATGGGGTTTATTACTATTAAAAATGAAGCTTTTGGAGAGGTGTTCGAGTTTTGCATTCCAAACTATGTAATTAAGATGCTCTACTTTAACTATTTTGCAGTTGAATTGAAAGAGAGAAACAACTTAGCTATCTCTTTTGATAGCAGAAGACCACTTATAGATTTAGCACGAGGAGATATAGAACCATTTAAAGAGCAGTTAGATACTTCTATAAAAACTCTTTCAAACCGAGACCATCAAGGATTTACAGAAAAACACTTTCAAGTAATTGCTCTAGCACTTTTGAGTTTTGCGAGTTTCTACTTTATAGACTCTCAGCCCGAACTCAACAACAAATATCCTGATATTTTACTCATAGGACGAGATGAAAAAGTTCCACATAACTACTTGTTTGAGTTAAAGTGGAAAAAAGATAAAGATAGTTACGAGAGCATAAAAGAAGAGGGAATGAAACAGGTGGAGGGCTATAAAGAGCTTGACAAAGTCAAAAGCATTCCTAAGCTTAGAAGCTTTCTTTTGATTGGCTCTAAAGATGGGGTGGAGTTTTTGGAGTTGTAGGTTTTGTTCTTGTCTTTCATTTGCTAGAGATGCTCATTCCAATATGCATTCCCAAGGAGGACATTGGAGACGGGTAGAAACCTACGGTTAGTGAACAATAAGCACTAATTGGCTAAAATACACCCCTTAATATCAAAGGGTCAATAATAATGGAAAATAAAAGTAAAGATTTTTTACGTAGAATAGTTGAAGAGGATTTAAATGCAGGTAAATATAAAGAGGTAGTTACACGATTTCCTCCTGAACCAAATGGTTTTCCTCATATTGGTCATGCTAAATCTATCGCTATCAATTTCGGTATTGCCAAAGATTACCAAGGTCATTGTAACCTAAGAATGGATGACACCAATCCTACAACAGAAGACACCCAATATGTAGAAGCTCTTAAAGATGCTGTGCAGTGGCTAGGCTTTGAGTGGGATAAAAATGTACGTTATACCTCTGATTATTTTCCTAAACTTTACGCTTATGCCATAGAACTTATTAAAATAGGTAAAGCCTATGTGGACAGTACAAATGAAGAGGAGATGCGTGAACTCCGTGGAACCGTAACCCAAGCAGGAAGAAGAAGTAAGTATGCCCAGCGTTCTGTAGAAGAGAATTTAGAGCTTTTTGAAAAAATGAAAAATGGTGAGTTTCAAGAGGGTGAGCATGTATTAAGAGCCAAAATAGATATGGCCTCACCTAATATGAAAATGCGTGACCCATTGTTGTATAGAATAAAACATGCATACCATTTTAGAGCAGGGGATGAGTGGTCTGTATACCCTATGTATGACTTTGCTCACTGTCTCTCTGATTATATTGAAGGGGTTACGCACTCTATTTGTACTTTAGAGTTTGAAAACAACCGTGAAATTTATGATTGGGTACTTGATACATTAGAGCTAGAGCCTCCACGACCTTACCAACATGAGTTTGCACGGCTCAATATTAATTATACAGTTATGAGTAAGCGAAAGCTTTTAGAGTTGGTTGAAAAGAAGATAGTAAATGGCTGGGATGACCCTAGATTACCTACTATTGCTGGACTTAGAAGAAGAGGTTATACTCCTGAGTCTATTTTAAACTTTTGTGATGCTATAGGAGTAGCTAAAGCGAACTCTATGGTCGATGTAGCACAGCTAGAGTTTGCCATCAGAGATGACCTAAACACTAAAGTACCCAGAGTAATGTGCGTTATGAACCCACTTAAAGTGACCATTACAAATTATGAGGATTCAGAAGAGATAGAAGCATCCTACTACCCACATGATGTACCAAAAGAGGGGACAAGAAAACTACCATTTTCTAAAGAGATTTATATAGATAAGAGTGACTTTAGCCAAAAAACTGAAAAAGGCTACTTTCGTCTAACACCTGAACAACCTGTACGGCTTAAATATGCTTATATTATTAGTTGTAATGAGGTTGTTAAAGATGATAATGGCAATGTTATTGAGATAAAAGCTGAATATTATCCAGACTCTAAAAGTGGCAATGATACCAGTGGAATCAAAGTAAAAAGTGCCATTCAATGGGTAGAATCCAATACGGCTAAACAGATAGAAGTAAGACTTTACGATAGACTCTTTAAAACAGAAGCACCAGAGGGGATAGAAGATTTAAACCCTAACTCTTTAAAAATTATTAAAGATGCCTTCATTGAACCTGCTGTTATTAGCGAAAAACCTGATGTTCGTTTTCAGTTTGAAAGAGAGGGGTATTTTTATGCTGACCCTGTTGATTATAGCGATGAAAATCCTGTGTTTAATAAGATAGTAGGACTTAAAGAGTCATCATCTAAAAAGAAAAAAGCACCAAAAAAGACAGCAAAACCTCAACCTAAAAAAGTACAAATAGATGGTGAAGTAGTGCCAATGACAGTAGAGGAACAAGCACTTTTTGACAACTATACCAATGAGCTAAAATTAAACAGTGAAGTAGCCAATACCTTAGCTCGTGATGCACAACTTTCTGCTTTTTATCAAGAGGCTTTAGAATCAGTAAATAGCCCTGTAGGTATTGCCAATATTGTAACCAATGATGTAGCAAGAGAGCTAAAGCAAAAAGAGAGAAGTGAGTTAAAATATACTCCTGCACAGATAGCTCAACTTATTAAAATGGTTGATGATGAGCTTATTTCAACAAAAATTGCTAAACAGGTTTTTGAAGAGATGAGCAAAAGTGGAGAAGAACCAAAACAGATAGTTGAATCTAAAGGGCTTGTACAGATAAGTGACCCTGCTGTGATTTTACCTATTATCGATGAGGTTATTGCTAAAAATCCTGAGAATGTAGAGAAGTTTAGAGCAGGGAATACGAAGCTTTTGGGCTTTTTTGTGGGGCAAGTACTTAAAGCTACTAAAGGGAAAGGGAATCCTAAAGTTGTTAATGAGTTGGTGGCTCAACAGTTGGGGTAAAACTACCTCAACCTATTGAAAAATATCTAATCTATTTTCTTATCTCTTTAAAAATACTTAATTGACCTATTTCTCCTTTAAAAATATAAAATTTATTCATATATTTAGTTAATAATCAATAATATTGAATCTCTCTTATTAAATATAATATTTAGAATAACATTTAATCATAGAAAATGAACTTTTTTTTCACAAAATCTAAAAATAGTAGAAAAAAGGCAACAAAAAATTAAAAAAATTTGTTATGCTGTAAATATCAACATATCAAGTAAGGAGGATTTAGATTGATGTTAGAAGGTAAAGTACGGAGGGTATCACTCTTAATATTCGTTTTGTTGTTGTCAGCTTGTAGTCAAACTCAACCACAAGTTAGTAAAGTACTAAATAAGAAGGAAAAAGTGACGAGTATTCCTACTTCTATTCCTACCCCTACTGTTCTTGAAGTTAAGGAGCCAAAAGAGCAGATTTGTTTAACAAAATTAAGTTTAAGTTCTAAACAATCAGTAATTCAAGAAGAGAATTGGGTTCCACTAAAAGTTGAAGATGAGATAGAGTGGAATGCAAAAGAGCTTTTAGGACATAAATATGTTTGGGGTGCAACGGGACCTGTTAACTATGATTGTTCAGGATTTACACGAAAAATTTTTGCTGATGTAGGTATTCATCTGCCACGTGTATCTCGTGACCAAGCTACAAAAGGTCAACTTGTCTCATTTAATGAACTTAGAAAAGGTGACTTGGTCTTTTTTGCAACCAAAAGAAGATATCCTAATCGTGTGACACATGTAGGTATCTATTTAGGTGATGGCAATTTTATTCATGCCAGTTCTGGTGTTAAAAAAATTGTAATTTTTAATTTTAATCAAAAAGAGTACTATAAAAAACATTTTTTATGGGGAAGACGTGTTATACGAGATAATAGTCATGTTGCTTCAGCAATTTAGATAATATAACCTAAATTACTAGTTTTACCATTCCCAACTTTGAGTTGGGAATGCCTATGAGTCTATATAAAAATTAGTATATATTTAATGCTTTCATCGTCTCAATAGATATTTTATTGGTTACGGTCAAGCCGTTAGCTCTCTGATAATCCCTAACTGCTTTTTTCAATTCTAAACTTTTTTGACCATCAACTATACCATGGTAAAAACCTTGAGCTTCTAATGCTTTTTGAATTTTTTTAATGAGTTTTGGAGTCATCATATTTTCACAAATCATCGGCATCCACTTAGCAAAGCCCTTAGTTCGTTCTCTCTCTGTTCTTACTGTAATATATTCAGCAGGAATAACCACTTTTTTGAAACTCGCTTCCTTCTCTATCTTTTTAATTTTAACTATTTTGTATTGAGGAGGAGTTTTTACTATTTTACTACTTGCAGGTGTTACTACAACTTGTTTGGCTACACGTTTATATTTAGCAGGAGTCTCAACTAAACAGATTTTATCACACTCTGAATGGTATCGTGTTGGTAGATTTTCCCCAGAGGCATCTGTCCAATAATGTTTAGAGTTTGATATCTGCTTCTTGGATATAATTGTTTGATATTTTGCAGGAACTGGTATCTTTTTTTGAATTGCTGGGGTTAATAACTCTTGTACCTTGACTGTTTTAAACTTTGGCTTAACCGAGACAGTTTTTTTAACAGCTGGTTCCAATACAATACGTTTAGTGATTTTTTTATAAGTCGTAGGAATCTCTGTTAAACAGATAACTTCAGATTGATTACATCCTCTATCACCACAAACTGTTTTTCTCCACTCTGTTCGTGCAGGTTCTATCTCTACCTTTGCTTTTACTTTTTTATATTTAGCTGCAGAGGGAATCAGCTTTGTTATTGTGCTGTCTGTAATAATTTTTTTTGTTACTGTTTTGTAAGTTGCAGGAGTAATAGCATAGCGTTCACTCGCCTCTGCCAATAAAATTTTTGATGTGATGTTTTCATACTTTGCAGGTACTAAATGTTCATAAAAGCAGGTTCCTACCATTGCATTATCAATATTCATACCTGATGCTTTTGCTGAATCTATACACGAAGAGAAAGCTTTTTGTGACGTTTTAGAATTATCTCGTCTCCAAATTTTATTTGAAGGTTCAACCAATATACGTTCATATACTGTTTTATAAACAGCTGGAGTGGTTACAATTTTTTCTGTTCCATCACTAACTTTAATACGTTTTGATACCCATCTGTATTTAGCAGGTATAACTTCATACTTAATACTAGAATCGGTAGTAATAATTTTTTTAGTTGATTTTATGTTAGTTGTTTTTGTAACTTTAGGGGGGTAAAATGTTTTGGTAAAACACTCTCCAGGTTTAGCATACATTGGCATTTGTTCTTCAGCATTTACCATAGTAGATGATATTGTAAGTAGTATAGAACATAAAATGATATTTTTATTCATTGAACTCTCCTGAAATTCATTGTATTAAATATATTTTAACATTATATATTAAAATATACAAGAGTTTATTCTTTTAATTCTTCTTTGGTATAACTATTTTTAAAAAACCATCTGTATACGTGTTTTGAATATTACTTTCATCTGCATCATTTGGAATAAAAAGTGAAACTTTAGAAGAGCTTATGGTTGTTTCATATCCATTTTCAATTGCTACTCTTACTTTTTTTTCTGTTGTAATCGTTAAAACACCATCTAAAACATCAACATCTATTTTTGTATTGTTAGCATCTTCTATCTTCTTGTTAAGTTCATACCCAAGTGAGGTATCTTCAAAGTCTTCTATTGAGATATCATTTTTATGCATCTCTTCTAAATCTTCATCATCGTATTGGTTGTGTTCAGCAATTAACTTATTTAATTTGTTGTCAAACTCTATCATCTCATCGGCAGCATCATAAATATTTTTCTGAATATTGATTTCAGCATTTAAGAGTAAAGAGAGCAATATTAGTATTGTTGTTTTTTTCATTTTTTCCCTTTTGAAGTAGAATGAACTCTATTCTACAGAATATACTATTAATTTTAATTGTTTTTTATGTTAAATTATGATAGTTTGATGAAAAATCTTTTAATGGATATCTTATGAAATTATTTATATTTTTGTTATGTCTTTTAAATTTTCTCTCTGCAGAAACGAATAGTTCTATGAAAAAGAGTTGTGAAGATAGTCAAGAGCTTGTCCCTAAAAAATATGTTGAAAATGAATTTAAAACAATTTTATATAAGGTAAAAATATATAAAAAAGAGAAGGATACAGAAATTATTGCCTTAAGAAAAAAGTTGAATAGCAAAGAAGAAAAAATTAAAGAACTTCATCGTCAACTTACTCTAGTAAAAGAGCAGCTTAGAGAAAAGAAAAAAATGATTGTTTCACTTAATGAAAAATTAAATGAGAATATAGTCTCTTCTACGGAAGAGATTGTAGATGAAGAGGAGGTTGTAGATATAGAAGATAAAAGCTCTCACGATTGGATAAAAGTGACCGTTGAAAATAACCTTAATATCTATGACCTAGCATTAAAATATTATGGAGATAGTCAAGAGTATGAAAAAATTTATATAGCAAATAAAAATATAATAGGTCAAGACTATCAAATTGAAAATGGTATGATATTAAAAATTCCTATCACAGAAAATTTTATAGAGTAGTTGAGTTTAAATCCACTCTTTTAAGACCTTTATATCATGATGTGAAGTCATGTCCAAATGAATAGGAGTTATTGAAACGTAACCCTCTTTTACTGCTTGAATGTCACTCATCTCACCCTCTGTCTCTCTCCATTGATGGTTAACCAATCCTATCCAAAAATACTCTTGACCTCTTGGATTAAAGTGAGAGTCAGCATCGTTGGTGTATACACGGCTTCCTGTTTTAGTAATTTTAAACCCCTTTGACTCACTTGGAGTAAGAGCAGGAACATTTACATTTAAAAACTTTCTTGGAGCAAGAGGGAAAGAGCCATTGAAAATTTTTTCAACCAAAGTAACTATGGTTTGGGTAGCTAGTTTATAGTCAAATTCATTTTTCTCTCTCATATCATCTGAAAAATCTTGTGAAATAGCAATGGCAGGAACCCCTTGTAGTACAGCTTCCATCGCACCACTTGCTGTTCCTGAATAGGTAATATCTTCTCCCATATTGGCTCCAATATTAATACCAGAGATAACTAAATCAGGGTAGTTCTCTTTATAGATTTTATGCAGGGCTAAAAAGACACAGTCTGTAGGGGTGCCATCATCCAGTTTATAGAAGTTAGGTTTTAATTCAACAAATCGTAGAGGTTTAGTAAGTGTTAAAGAGTGTCCACAGGCTGATTTTTCTAATGTAGGGGCAACGGTAATTATTTCTGCCAATGGTTTTAATGCCTCAACTAGAGCTAAAAGAGCAGGGGAGTCAAAGCCATCATCGTTTGTTATTAGTATTTTTTTCATGCTTGTATGGTATAATATCCAGAATTAAAAAAGAGTAAATATAAGGGAAATAATATGCAAAAAGAACCAATGTTGCAAATGACATTTAATAAATTATCTAAAGAGTTAGAGCAACTTAAAACTGTAGAGAGAGCAGCGATAGCAAAAGTTATAGATACAGCTAGAGAATTGGGAGATTTAAAAGAAAATGCTGAATATCATGCTGCAAAAGATAAACAGGGACTTATGGAGGCACGTATTCTTGATTTGACAGATTTGATTGGACGAGCACAAGTTATTGACCCTAGTAAATTGGCACATGAGCGTGTAAGTTTTGGCTCAACTGTCGAGTTAATAGACCAAGAAGATGACTCTGTAGTAACGTATACTATTGTTGGTTCACAAGAGTCAGACCTTTCAAAAGGATGGATTTCATCAGGCTCTCCAATGGCAAGAGCTTTGCTTGGAAAAGAAGAGGGTGATGAGGTGACCATAACGCTTCCCTCGGGTAAGAAGAGTTTTGATATAGAATCAATAGAGGCAATGGAACTATAATGATAAATGTAGGCGTGGTTGGAGCCAGTGGTTATACAGGGCTTGAACTGGTAAAAATATTGTTAAATCATCCACAGTTTGTTTTAAAGTACTTAGCAACTACGACAGGTGATACCGTAATAGAAGCATTGCATCCATCACTTCAAGATGTACTAACTTATCCTGTAGAGAAAGCTTCAGTTGAAGCTGTTATTGAGCATTGTGAATTGGTTTTTTTGGCTCTGCCTCATAAAGCATCTATGGGTTTTGCAAAAGATTTAATTGAGAAAGGAGTGAAGGTTGTTGACCTTTCGGCTGACTATCGTTTAGAACTTGATACCTATGAAAAAAACTACTGTGAACATGAAGATAAAGAGCATTTAGATGAATCTGTCTATGCGTTAATAGAGTATTATCGTGAAGATTTAAAAAAGGCTAGACTGGCTGCAGGACCAGGCTGTTATCCAACGGCTACGCTACTTGGAATTTTGCCCTTTATTCCTTATATTGATACTTCTACACCACTGTTTGTAGATGCAAAATCAGGCGTGAGTGGAGCAGGGAAAAAGCTTTCCCAGACTTCACATTTTGTGAATATTAATGATAATATCTTTGCTTATAACCCTTTAAAACATCGTCATGGACCAGAGATAGCAGAAAAAATTGAAAAAGTACATGGTGCTAAGATGAATGTAAACTTTGTTCCCCATCTTATACCTGCAACACGTGGTGAGTTGGTTTCTGTTTATGCAACTTTAAAAGAAGATATAGACCCTATTGAAGTGCTAAAAAAGCATTATGAGAATGATGTGTTTATTCGTATTCGAGAAAAACCTGTGGATATTAAGAGTACAGCTGGGACACATTTTTGTGATATTTTTGCTGCTAAAAATGGAAATGCACTGTTTGTAAGCTCTGCTATAGACAATCTTTTACGTGGAGCCTCTTCACAAGCTTTGGTCGCTGCCAATTTAATGTGTGGACTACCTGAAGGAATGGGAGTTCCTACCGTAGCCTACATGCCGTAGGGTCTTATATATTATTGTCTTGTTGCTCCTGCATCAGGAAGTTTTATAATAAAGGTTGTTTTGTTGTTCATAATACTTACAGCCTCAAGTGTACCACCTACTTTTTCAATAAGATTTTTGCTCATATATAAACCAAGACCTGTTCCTTTACTTTTATGTTTAGTAGTAAAATAAGGCTCAAAAATATTTTTTAGAATTGGTTTAGAAATACCACCAGCATTGTCTCTTACAGCGATGATTAGTTCATCTTTCTCATGATAAACACGTATATAGATTAAACCATTTTCTATTTTTCTATCTTCAAAGGCATCACGAGCATTGTTGATAAGGTTCATAATAACATGTTTAAAGTCATTCTCAAAACCTTTATATTTAATATCTTCTGGACAATCCAGCTCTATTTTGATGCTTGACCTAACCAGTGTCTCTTTAATAAGTAAAATGGTTGCCTCAATGGCTTTGCGTATGTTAAAGGTTTGTGCCATATCGGAGTGGTCTACAAATCGTCTAAAGTCCTCAATGGTTTCAGATAAAAACTGTACAGAGTTATTTACTTTTTTAGCCAACTCTTCGAGGTCTATCTCATCACTACGTCCCATTTTTGCTTTGATTAGAGTATCGTTCATTATCCATGAAACAGTGTTAAGAGGTTGTCTCCACTGGTGAGCAATATTTTCAAGAATTTCACCCATTGAAGCCAATCGTGATTGTTGGTTCATAATGGCATTTTGTCGCTTCTCTTTACGTACAGCATTGTCAATTTTTATTTGAAGTTCTTGGTTTAGCGTTTCTAGCTGTTTGGTTCGTTGGTTAACCATGTTTTCTAGGTTTTCAGTAAGTACATTTAGTTCGCTTGCCGTCTTATGTATAATAGAGTAGAGGTTTTTATTGGCAACTTCAAAAGGTGTAATATTTTTACTTCTACTCTCTTTTAATGGAATATAAGAGCTACTTGATTCGGAAATAGCAGCCATAATGAAGGTATGATTATGATACGTACTTGGTTGATTCTCGGTATTATAGTACTCCTGTGCTGTACTGTATCCAAAAATGTTATTAGCATCTTCTATGTTTGAAATGTAGTGAATAATTGGAATCCTAAAACCATACTCATAAGATATACAAGAACCTATCCATAGTGCCTGAGCAGGTGTTTCAGAGAGAAAGTCATGAACCTCTTGAGTTCTATTCATCATGGCATTGTAGTTACCAATTGAGAGTTGAACTACATCTCCTTCTTGAAAACCTTTTACTGTTTTTAGACTCTGTTTTTTATAGTCAATTTCTAAAATATTAGCTGTATGTGAGAGATTGTTCTTTGTAATATAAAGAGGAACTTGTAGTAGTACAGAAGAGTCTTTTTCAATATTTGGAAAATATTTCGTATAGATGTCAAGTGCTGGATTATGGTCAATTGTAAGTATCGAACTCTTCTCAACTTTTGTAATTATTTTCTTTTTAGAGATAGGTTTCCAGTCAAATGCTTGAAAAAGTTCAACATTAAGATTTGGACCATGCATAAAAATAAGTATAATGGCTTTTGTATAAATGGTTCCATTATGAAAAATAAATGCATTTTCAGAGTTTGAATTTTTATTGGTAGCTCCTCCACCAAAAATTTTTAAATGTCCAAAAGTTGTACCTAAATGATTGATATAGCTAGATGTATTGGATTCATTATAGCTTGAAAGAATTTGTAATGCTTGTGTGTCGGGTTGAAGATACTCTTCAATGAGTATAATATCTGGTTCTTGTGGTTTTCCTTTAGTGTAATTTTTTTCTAGGTCTAAAACTAAAGTAGAAATATTACTGGTTTCAAATTCAATAATAGAGATAACGGGTTGGGGGTTTATATCGGTAATCATATGATTTACAAATGATGTAAAACTTTGCATCCCTACAACAGTGGCAGATGGAAAAATAATTTTAAGTCTTCCTAATAGATTTTTTAATTTCTCTTTGTCATCATTGGGAAAATTTATCTCTATTAAGAGTTTATCACTGTTATAGAGCTTATTCTCTTTAATCCATGCCAACAGTTTTTCATCGTGATAGTAGTAGTGTACAAGTTGTCGCATTTACCTATCTCCCCTTTTTGTTATTTAAATATTTTTGAGCCGATACGGACAAGGTTTGAACCACATTGTATTGCCAGTTCATAATCGTTACTCATTCCCATCGAACAAATAGTTGCATCTTCTTTTTCTAGTTTTTGATATATAGCATGAGTTAGTTCAAAGCTTTTTTGAATCTCTTTTTTCTCTTCAACATGAGCCCCAATGCTCATAACACCTTTTAGTTTTAGTTGAGGGCAAGACTCTTTTATCTGCTGATAAATATCAAAAGCTTCTTCTGGCAAAACTCCTGATTTACTCTCTTCATTAGCAGCATTTATTTGAAGTAAACAGTTCATTTTTTGGTTTTTTTCAGCCAGACGTTTATTGAGTGCTTGGGCTAATTTTAAAGAGTCTAGCGATTGAAATAGTGTAGGGCGTAACTCTATTAGCTTATTAATCTTGTTACTTTGTAGATGTCCCATCATGTGCCACTGAAGTGGTAGCTCTTCAAGTTCTTTTATACGCTTTTCTAGCTGCTGAACTTGATTCTCTCCAAAGGCACGTTGTCCTAGTTTATAAAGTGTTTCTATGCTCTCTTCATCAGAGTATTTCCCAACAGCTACAAGTTGGACAATGTGATGTTCTGAGACTGAAATTCTAGCCTGTTCTATGTTCCATATAACTTCATCTAAATTTCTTCTAAGTTCTTCTTGTCTAAGTTTTAATTCATTCATTGTATTATCCTATTAGTCTATTAATGTCATTGTATAGCCCAAGAAGCATGAGAGTGAGTAGCAATGCCCACCCCATAAGCGTTAGTTTAAACATGACTTCTTGGCTTGGAGCTTTGCTTGTAATCATTTCATAAAGGTTAAATATAATATGTCCACCATCCAGTGCTGGAATTGGTAGGAGATTGATAACTCCTAAATTTACTGAAATTAATGCAGTAAATGCAAGTAGTGCAACAAATCCCATGGCAGATACTTTTGATGTTGTATCTACAATTCCTACAACTCCACTTAAGTTATCCATAGGAACCAGTCCAGAAATAAGTTTTTGTAGACCTTTAATTATAAGCATTGAAGCAGTCTTTGTCTGTTCATAAGCATACTCTATGCCCTGCCCAAATTTGTATTGCACTGTAGTAGTCGCATTAAAATCTGGACTAATACCAATAATATTTCTTCTTATAGTTTCACCAAATCTATTTTTTGTCTCTAAAAGTTTGGGTGTGATGGTAAAGTTTAAGTATTCATTATTTCGTAGAACGGTTACCTGAAGAGGTGTCTGACCTTTTTGAATTTTATCCGCCATATCTTCCCAGTAGATGATGGGTTGACCATTAATATTGGTAATATTATCGCCCACTCTTATACCTGACTCATAAGCAGGATGACTTTTATTGAGGTCTGCAACAGTAGAGAGTAACTTTGGTATACCTATTTGAGAGATAGAGAGATAGAGTAAAAAAGCAAGAAAAAAGTTTGCTAAAGGTCCTGCTAGTGAAATAATAATACGTTGCCAAGGTCTTTTTGTGTTGTAACTGTCATTATCGTAACTTCTTAATGATGGGTTAGCATCATCTTGACCTTTCATTCGAATGTATCCACCAAGAGGAATCATAGAAAGACTCCACTCGGTATCTCCTATCTGCTTTGTAAGAAACCTTTTCCCAAAACCTATACTAAAAACTTCAACACGTACACCAAAAAATCGTGCAGCAACAAAGTGTCCTAATTCATGAAAAAATATTAGAAACGAGAAGACGATTAAGGCTGTGAAAATCCCCATAAATATCCTATTTAATTTTTTAAAAGTATTATACCAAGCTTATATTAGACTTTTTAATATAACCCCATAAATAGATATATTCTTTATCGTATATCATCTTAACTATATTTTTTGAATTATTTATGTTAAAATACAAAAGAATGAATTTTTTAAAAAACGAGAAAGGAAACGGAATGGGAAATGAAAGTCCAAAAACTAACGATGCTACATTTTATGCATCATCAACAAGTGAGGTTACTGAAGATAGTCTTGAGCTGGAATCAACTACTGAAGAGTCTCTAGTTGAAGTTGGGGAGAAGACAGAAGAGCAGGTTAAAAAGGTAAAAAAACCTTTAAGTAAAAATGATGAGTCTAAAGCTCTGATGAAGAATGCTGAAATGCTTGTTTCTAAAGCAGATAAAGATGTAAAAGAGGTAGAAGAGGTTGTTGTCGAACATGTTGCAGAGTTTAGAGCAAAAAAACAAGCTTTAGCAGATAGTACTTTGGCTGAAACAAAAAAATTATTAGAAGAGTTAAATTACGAGTACAGTAACGATGAAGAGGCTGAACCTTTTGAACTCTCTTTAGGCTCTACAAAAGAGAAAGTAGATATTAAAAAAATTAGTGCTGGACACTTTTCAGGGTTGATATTGGCACTAATAGGAATGTTAGCTACTGTAGCAACTTGGATATTTTTTGCTGCTCAAAAAACAGGTACAGTTATAACTCCAGATAAATTACCAGAACAGAGTGCTATAGATGCAATGTTTACATGGATAGGTGGAGGCATGACAGGTAGTACAGGAAATCCGTTATTTGGTATGATAACTGTAGCTCTGACAGCACTTTTTATAGGATTTTTAATTTATAAAATGCGTGTTTCTATAAAAGAAAATAAAAACTTTAAAGTTGCCAATAAAGCTTTTGAAAAATCTCATATTTATGTTGAAGAGCAAAAAGAGTCAAAGAGTGAGATGGAACGTATTGATAAACATATTGTAGAGGCTACACCACTCATTGAAGGTTATTCGGTTATTTTAGAGGAAGAGAATGCTAAGTTAAAACGTATACTACATGTTGAGGGTAAGCTTGAAGATATGAACGAATATCATACAAACTCTAAGCATACCATGGATGAGACTGCAAACTTAATGAAGAGAGTAGAGCGTTTTGTTAACACACCTATTTCAAAAGATGGTAGATTTAATGAAGACTCTGTTAATGCTTATAGAGAAGCTAAAGCTTTATATTCAACTTTCATTACACAGGTCTATGCATAACTAGGGGCAGTGACTTTAGTCACTGTTATTATTTCATGGACTAAAGTCCATGTTGCTACTACATCTTTACATTTTTAAAAAAGTCTCTTACATACTCATAACCTGAGTAGAGTGTAAGAGCAACTGCAATCCACAAAAGAATCTCTCCTCCATACCAATGCATTAGTAAAAAACCAATAGCAATCATCTGAGCCACTGTTTTTACTTTCCCCATCCATGAGGCTGCGATGTCTATGCCTTCTGCTACAGCAGAGACGCGTAATCCTGTAATAAATAGTTCACGAGTAATAATAAGAAAAATTGCCCAAGGGGAAGCAGAACCTAACATCATTAAGCCTAAAAATCCTGCAAGAGTAAGCATTTTATCTGCAAGTGGGTCGAGTATCTTACCCATGGTAGTTATTTGATTAAAGGTACGAGCTATATAGCCATCAAAAAAGTCTGTAGCCGAGGCAAGTACAAAAATAAAAGCAGCAGCATAATTGAGCCATGAAGGGTGAATGCCTTCAAATATAGCTGCATCTTGATTGACTAAAAGCATGAACATAAGAGGGGCTAAGAGTAGGCGAATAAAGGCTAAGATGTTGGGGATATTTACGATTTTGTTGTTTTGCATGAGAGAATTCCTATGTAGGGTGTTGTCCCCGACAACACCGTCAAAATAAAATTTGAATTGTTATATAATTAAAATGTATATAACATGATGTTTTCGGGGAAAACACCCTACAGATTTGATATTTATCTAAACGTCGTTCCACCATCAACCACAAGTGTTTGACCTGTAATCCAAGAAGCTTCATCTGTACATAAGAAGTAAACAGCACCAGCTAAATCCTCAGGGCTTCCCATTCTATTAACAGCAGAACGCTTAATGGTCTCTGCTTTAACCTCTTCATAGTTGGTAAAAGCTTTAAGTGCATCAGTGTCGATTGGTCCACCAGAGACAGCATTGACACGAATACCCATATCACCAAGCTCAACAGCAGCGTAACGGCTCATTGCCTCAACGGCTGCTTTATTGGTTCCATGACCAGCGTAGTTGTCTATGTATATGAGATTTCCAGTAGAACTTAGTGTTACAATGGCTCCACCACCTACCTTTTCCATACGAACAGCAGCCTCTTGAGAACCACGAACAAATGCACCAACGGTTGCAGTGTAGATATTTTGTAAACCTTTTGCAGGACGAAGCTTCATAAATTTTCCATAACCACCAACCACAGGACGACCATAAATCATGGCATTAGATACAAAGAAATCAACTCTGTCAAAATCTTCATCTATGGCTAAAAAGAGAGGCTTAAACTCATCAAGCTCTAAAATATTTAGAGGATAAGCTTTTGCTTTAATACCATATTTAGACTCTAAATCAGCTGCAATTTCATTGGCTACATCGACATTTGAGTTATACGTAAATGCAACATTAACTCCTTCACTTGCAAACTTTTCAGCAATTGCTTTACCAATACCTTTTGTGGCACCTGTGATGACTACAGTTTTTCCCTTGTTACTTGACATTTATGCTCCTACTACATTGTAATTTTTTATAACTTCTTCTATCTTTTTCATATTTTCAACACTGGGTTGAACCAGTGGTAATCTATACTCTAAAGTATCTACAAGACCTGCAATGTACATTGCAGCTTTAATAGGTATAGGATTACTTTCACAGAACATTACTTTATTAATAGGGTAGAGTTTATCATTAATGGCTTTAGATGCCTTGAAATCACCCTTTAAAGCTAAGTGTGCCAGTTCAGATTTCATATCTGGTAACAAGTTTGATGTAACTGAAGTAATTCCTTTTCCACCATTGGCTAAGATAGGGTAGTCAATAGCATCATCACCAGAAAAGACATAAAGGTCAGGACGTTTTGATAAAAGTTCAACAGTTCTCTCTATAGAACCTGTAGCCTCTTTAATTCCAAATATATTTGGAACATCATCAAAAAGTCTACATACTGTCTCTGCTGTTATGTCTACCCCTGTTCTCCCTGGTACATTGTAAAGCATAAAAGGAAGTTCCACAGCAGATGCTATGGCTTTATAGTGCTGGTACAGACCCTCTTGACTAGGTTTGTTGTAGTAAGGGCTTACAGAAAAAATAGCATCAACTCCACAAGCCTCTGCATGTTTTGCTATCTCTATGGCTTCATGTGTTGCATTTGAACCTGCACCAGCAAGTACTTTTGTGCTAGTACCTTTACACACCTCTACAGCAATTTCAATACATCTTTTATGCTCGTCATGTGTTAGTGTTGCTGATTCACCCGTGGTTCCTACAGGACAGATAGCATCTATTCCATTATCTATTTGTCTTTTTATTAATTTTGCAAAGGTTGCTTCATCTAAAGTTCCATTTTTAAATGGAGTTATAAGTGCTGTTGTAGCACCCGTAATTAAGTTGCTCATTTAGTTTTTCCTATTTACTTTTTTCATTCTGTTTTTTTAATATTAGTGTTGTAGCAAGGTTATCGTTAAAATATTTATTTGCTATTTTAGTAACCAATTCAGGCGTAATTTTAGCTAAATTCTCTTCATATTCAAGTAAAGGTTTTAAGTTTCCTCTAACAAAATAGGAACCAAAAAGTGAATTGACACTTGCAGAGTCCTCCAAAGAGTAGATAAAATCAGCTTTTGCATTGATTTTTACCTTCTCTAACTCCTCTTTTGTCACGTCACCAGATTTTATCTTCTCTATCTCTATATGAATGGCTTTTTCTAAATCTTCAATCTTTACATTAGGGTTAGCCAGTCCCATAAAGAGGAAAATACCATCATCGGTCATCTCCATATTGTAAGCATAAATAGTATTTGCCAACTGCTTTTTATCTATAATCTCTTTGTTTAAACGGCTACTTCTACCTGAACTTAATATCTCAGATATAGCAGAGAGTACCACTTGGTCTTCATGCTCATAGTTTGGAATAGGGTAGGCTATGGCA
>Ga0256832_1001247_pt1 | contig 17055 bp, 14 predicted proteins | sample 134614metaG_FD_190534 | JGI IMG/M metagenome (GOLD analysis project Ga0256832, IMG submission 190534) | Hydrothermal vent microbial communities from Lau Basin, Pacific Ocean - 134-614 | ecosystem: Environmental > Aquatic > Marine > Hydrothermal vents | place: Pacific Ocean: Lau Basin | collected...
AACAATATCAAGAGTATGCTGACAGGAACAACAATCGCTTTATTACTTATTTCTCTTATCTTAATTGTTGCCTTGGGATCTTGGCGTTATGGCTTATTAAGCCTTATTCCTAATCTTGTACCTGCTGGAATGGCATTTGGCTTCTGGGCAATTATAGATGGTGAAATTGGTTTAGCCTTATCAGTGGTAACTGCTATGACATTAGGCATAGTCGTCGATGATACCATTCATTTTTTAAGTAAATACATTCGTGCGCGTAAAGAGCAGAATTTAAGCGCAGAAGATGCGATACGTTACGCCTTCTCAACTGTTGGTGTTGCACTATGGGTCACATCACTAGCCTTAATTGCAGGTTTCTTAGTGTTATCAACCTCATCGTTTGAGTTAAATGCAGGAATGGGGCTATTAACCTCTATTGTAATTATCTTTGCACTATTAGCTGATTTTCTTTTATTACCACCGTTATTAATTAAATTAGATGGATGGTTAAGCCGATAAGTACTTAGAAATACATATATCACTTTATAAGCCTTTGATACTTAATATCTTTGTTTTTTTAAGCATCAAGGGGGTGAAATAAATAAACCAAATTGACAAGCAACAAACAGATAGTTTTGTTGTCAATAATGATGTGAAATTTAAGATTAAATAATCAAGGAAATAAAATGATTAAAATAATGATGAAAGTTGCGTTACCTGTTGCAATAAGTTTATTTACTATTAATGCGCTCGCGGAAACACCACAAGAACACGGTTTACGCATCGCAAAAGAGGCAGATGCTCGTAATATAGGTTTCGGTGATACCACAGCGAATATGGTGATGACACTTAAAAATCGAGCAGGGCAGGTGAGTATCCGCAAGATACGCAGTAAAGTTTTAGAGATAAAAGGAGATGGGGATAAATCATTATCCTTATTTGACACACCTGCTGATGTCAAAGGTACCGCAATGTTGACTTTTTCCCATGGTCTAAAGCCAGATGATCAATGGCTTTATTTGCCTGCATTAAAACGTGTAAAACGAATTAACTCACGTAATAAATCAGGTCCGTTTATGGGAAGTGAGTTTGCCTTTGAAGATCTAGGCTCTCAGGAAATTGAAAAATTCAAGTATAAATACCTACGTGAAGAGCCTTGCGGAAAAGGTTGGAAATGTCATGTTATCGAACGTATTCCAGCTTATAAATATTCAGGTTATAGCAAACAAATTGGCTGGCTAGATACCAAAGAGTATCGTAACATAAAAGTAGAATTTTATGATCGTAAAGGTCAAAAAATGAAGACCTTAATATCATCAGGGTTTAAACAATACCTTGGTAAATACTGGCGACCTAGTACTATGAAAATGCAAAATCACATTACAGGAAAAAGTACCGTACTACAGTGGAGTAATTACAAGTTTCGTACTGGCTTAACAAACCGTGACTTTAACAAAAACGCACTGTCTCGATAGATGCCAGAACTGACTATTCTAATTCACCTAGTCGCAGCATCAATCGCATTGCTATTAGGTGCATTTATATTATTGATTCAAAAAGGAACAACACTGCATAAAATATTAGGTCGCTTATGGGCAATCGCTATTTTAGTGACTGCAATCGGTTCCTTTGCGATACAAATATCAGGTGGCTTTAGTGCAATACATATTTTATCTATTGTATCACTGGTAAGCCTATTTATAGGTATACATGCTATTCGTAAAGGTAATGTAATAAAACATAAAGGTACAATGATAGGGGGATATACAGGTTTATTTATCGCTTTTTTATTTACTTTTGATCCTAATCGTTATATTGGCAAAGCCTTTCTTAGCCTGTTTAATTTGCAATAACAGTATTTTCGTATTGTTCTGTGTAGTTTGCTTGATTTAGAGGAGACTGTATTGAGGTACGAAACACAGATTTGAAGCTAATGCTTCTGTGTTTCGTGCCCCACGGCATATTCACTACTAATTAATGCCTAAAATGTCTCATTTTGGTAAATACCATCGCCATTCCTGCCTCGTTAGCTGCTTTGATGACTTCATCATCTCGTATCGAACCACCTGGCTGGATTACTGCTGCGATACCTGCTTCTGCGGCAGCGTCGATACCATCGCGGAAGGGGAAGAAGGCATCCGATGCCATGACAGAGCCTTTTACTTCTAAGTTTGCATGTTCTGCTTTGATACCTGCAATACGGGCAGAGTTAATACGACTCATTTGTCCTGCGCCAACACCAATCGTCATCTGATCTTTTGCATATACAATGGCGTTAGATTTAACAAACTTGGCAATTTTCCATGCAAACAGTAAATCTTGCATTTCTTTATCGCTAGGAGTGCGGTCTGTGACAACTTCTAGCTCATTATACAAAGCTAAATCTGCATCCTGAACTAATAAGCCACCATTCACACGTTTATAATCTAAGCGTGCTTGTGGGGTGCTAAATCTGCCACATTCTAGTAAACGAACATTTTTCTTAGTTTTTATAATTTCACTGGCGGCTTCATTAACCGTAGGGGCAATGATGACCTCGACAAATTGACGATCAACAATTTTCTGTGCTGTCTCGGCATCTAAACTTTGATTGAAGGCGATAATACCACCAAAGGCTGATTCGGGGTCTGTCTGAAAAGCACGATCATAAGCTTCTAAGATAGTATCACCTGTTGCTACACCGCAAGGATTAGCGTGTTTGACGATAACGCATGCAGGCGTATCTTCAAACTGTTTGACACACTCCAGTGCCGCATCGGTATCACCAATATTGTTGTAAGAAAGCTCTTTACCTTGTAGCTGTTTAGCCGTAGATACGCTGGCTTCGTGTTGATTATCAGCAATATAAAAAGCAGCTTGTTGATGTGGGTTTTCACCATAACGCATTGTTTGTGCTTTTCGGTACTGTACATTGAAGGTCGTAGCGAAACCTTCTGGCTTTTCATTTTCGACAATTTTGCCCAGATAATTAGCAATCATGCCATCGTATTTAGCCGTATGTTCAAATGCTTTAGTGGCAAGGCGAAAGCGAGTATTCTGGCTGATTATGCCATTATTATCTGCCAGTTCAGTTTCAATAAGATCATAATCAGTCGGATCAACAACAATGGTGACATGCGCATGATTCTTTGCGCTAGCACGTACCATTGTAGGACCACCAATATCTATATTTTCAATCGCATCTTCTAAAGTACAATCATCTTTTGCAATCGTGGCTTCAAAAGGGTAAAGATTGACAATAATAAGATCAATCGGTGGAATATCATGTGCCTCCATTACCTCATCATCAGTACCACGACGTGCAAGAATCCCACCATGAATTTTAGGGTGTAGTGTTTTAACACGTCCATCCATCATCTCAGGGAAGCCTGTATAATCAGATACTTCGGTGACAGCTACATTGTGATCAGCCAAAAGTTTAGCCGTACCGCCTGTAGAAAGTATTTCGATACCACGGTTAGTTAATTTTTGAGCAAGTTCAAGTATACCTGTTTTATCCGATACACTAATGAGTGCGCGAGAGACAGGGCGGTCTGTTGCTTGAGACATATTGAGTCCTTTCTAGATCAGTTTTGTCGATGGTCATTATCATAAAATATTAATGGACGGAGTATGTCACAGGTTCTATTGTAATCTCCAATAAAAGCTTTCGATAAAGTCCTTTAGCGTATTTTTTATCCCTAATCCATTATTTTATGATCAAACAGGAGTTAAATTGAGCCAACTAAGCGATGCACGCGAAGATGCTTTAAAACCAGCCAAAGGAATCCCTTATTCAGTTTATCTTTTGGCTATTTGCCAATCGCTTATGCAAAGCAGCAATATATTGATGATTGCGGTATCAGCATTAGCTTGCTTACCCATGCTTGAGGATAAGTCTTTGGTCACTTTACCTATTTCATTACAGTTCTTAGCGATGATGTTAACCAGTGCCCCAGCCTCTTTATTTATGGGTAAATTTGGGCGAAAGGCGGGGTTTATCCTAGCTAGCTTTATCGGCATAGCGGGGGGAGTGTTCGCTATTATTGCTATTTTGAATAGTCAATTTTGGTTGTTTTTAATTGCTGCTGTTTGTTTAGGTATGTTTAATGGCTTTGGTAATTACTATCGTTTTGCTGCCGTTGATTTGGTACATAATGAATTTAAAAGTAGGGCGATATCATATGTAATGGTAGGGGGGATATTTGCCGCTTTAATTGGCCCAAACTTGTCTGTTATCGCCAAATATGTATTCTCCGAGTTAAACATGCATTCTGCATTGGGCGAGAATATTGCAAACTCACAATTTGCGGGAGCCTTTTTCTTTGTCGTCGCTTTTTATGTTTTAACACTACTGGTGCTTACATTTATTAAGCTACCTAATGCAAAAGCAGAACAAGTTGAGGGAAAAGTAAGAGCATGGAAAGAGTTGATATCACAGCCTAAGTTTAGTACCGCATTAATTTGTGGCATGTTTGGTTATGGTGTTATGTCGCTAGTTATGACGGCAACTCCATTGGCGATGATGCATCATGCACACAGTTTTAGTGATACCATGTTTGTTATTCAGTGGCATGTATTAGCCATGTTTGTGCCATCCTTTTTTACAGGCAACCTTATTATGCGTTTTGGTGTAGTGAATATATTATTATGGGGTGTTATTTTTGCGTTTATTTGTGTCGCCATTAATTTATTAGGACAAAGCACATGGCATTTCTCTGTGGCACTTATTTTTCTAGGGCTTAGTTGGAATTTCTTATTTATTGGCGCAACATCATTGCTCACCGACTCTTATCAACCCCAAGAAAAATCTAAAGCACAAGCCATTAATGATTTTTTAGTGTTTACAACGGTGACGATCTCTTCTTTATCGGCAGGCGCATTGCAGTATCAATTTGGCTGGAAAATGGTGAATATAGGTGTACTTCCACTCATATTGTTGATGCTTTTTTCTGTATTAAAATTAAAAAAGCATAATGATTAATTATTATGTTTATTGGTGAAATACTTAATTTAATATATAACTTGTTGTTATTTATAATATAGTTTGATTTTTTTGTCTGTAAAAATTAAATTAATCACCTAGAATTATCTGCATATTTCATTAAGTTTAAAATTAAACATGAAAATTGTTTGATCTTTACATATAATCCCTCGGCTATAATCGTCGTGGCGGTATATATCGGCGTTTTTACATTAAATTTTAGCGAGAACACACTCAGTATTGGTGTTCTTTTTACAACAGAAAACACGGTCTTTTTAGAGAACATTAAGTATGACTGATTTAACCCTCTACCGAAATATTGGTATTTTTGCGCACGTTGATGCTGGTAAAACAACGACTACAGAACGTATATTAAGCCTTACAGGTAAAATTCATAAAATCGGCGAAGTGCACGATGGTGAGGCAACAACCGATTTTATGGAGCAAGAAGCAGAGCGTGGTATCACTATCCAGTCGGCTGCAGTAAGTTGTACTTGGAATAATCATCGTCTAAACATCATTGATACCCCAGGTCACGTTGACTTCACCGTTGAAGTTTATCGTTCACTTAAAGTATTAGATGGTGGTATTGGGGTTTTCTGTGGTTCTGGTGGTGTTGAGCCTCAATCAGAAACTAACTGGCGTTATGCTAATGAATCAGAAGTTGCACGTATTATTCTCGTCAATAAACTAGACCGTGTAGGTGCCGATTTCTTTAGAGTTGTTGGGCAGATAAGGGATATTCTAGGTGCTGTTCCAGTACCTATGGTTTTACCAATCGGAATCGAAGATGATTTTGTTGGAGTGGTTGATCTTCTTACACGTAAAGCATGGATATGGGATGACTCAAGTGATCCTTTAAGTTACAAAATTGAAGATATTCCTGAGGATATGGTTGACTTGGTTGAAGAGCATCGCGAGTTCTTAATTGAGACAGTTGTTGAGCAAGATGAAGAAGCAATGGAGCAGTACCTTGAAGGTGAAGAGCCTGATATGGATACGCTTAAAGCATGTATTCGTAAAGGTACCATTGCACTTGATTTTTTCCCTACATATTGTGGTTCTGCCTTTAAAAATAAAGGTATTCAATTAGTACTGGACGCTGTTGTTGATTACTTACCAAATCCTGTTGAAGTTGATCCTCAACCAGAAGTTGACGAAGAAGGTAACGAAACAGGAAAATTTGCATTAGTTGATCCTGATTATCCATTACGTGCATTAGCATTTAAAATAATGGATGATCGTTATGGTGCATTAACCTTTATCCGAGTTTATTCAGGTCGCTTAGAGAAGGGCATGACGGTACTTAACTCTTTCACAGGAAAGACAGAACGTATCGGACGTATTGTAGAAATGTCTGCAGAAGATCGTATCGAACTAGATTCTGCTCAAGCGGGTGATATTTGTGCTATATTAGGCATGAAGAATGTTCAAACAGGTCATACCTTGTGTGATCCAAAAAGTCCAGCGACGCTTGAACCAATGGTATTTCCAGAACCAGTCATTTCTATAGCTGTTTCTCCTGTCAACAAGGCAGCTTCTGAGAAAATGGGAGTTGCTCTTGGTAAAATGATTGCAGAGGATCCTACTTTCATCGTTGAAACAGACGAAGATAGTGGTGAAACAATCCTCAAGGGAATGGGAGAACTACACCTAGATATTAAAATCGACATTTTGCGTCGTGCACACGGTGTTGAAGTTGAAGTAGGTAAGCCTCAGGTTGCATACCGTGAGACAATTACAAAATCTGTTGAAGATAGCTATACACATAAGAAACAATCTGGTGGTTCTGGTCAATATGGTAAAATTGATTACATTATCGAGCCAGGTGAGCCAGGAGAAGGGTATACCTTCGAATCAAAAGTAACAGGTGGTAACGTTCCTCGTGAATTCTGGCCTGCTGTTGAGAAGGGCTTTGCTAGCATGATGGAAAAGGGCGTACTTGCTGGTTTTCCATGTTTAGATGTTAAAGTAACATTGATGGATGGTGCTTATCATGCCGTTGACTCCTCAGCAATAGCATTTGAATTAGCAGCACGCGGCGCATTTAGACAATCAATTCCTCAAGCTGGTCCTCAGTTAATAGAGCCGGTTATGAAAGTAGATATTTTCACTCCAGAAGATCATGTTGGTGATGTTATTGGTGATATTAACCGTCGTCGCGGCATGATTAAATCTCAAGAGTCTGGGGTAACAGGTGTTAACATAAAATGCGATGTCCCATTGAGTGAAATGTTTGGTTACATTGGTGATTTACGTACAATGACATCAGGTCGAGGGCAGTTCTCCATGGAATTCTCTCATTATTCACCATGCCCTAAAAATATCTCGGAAGAAGTGATTAAAGAAGCAAAAGAGCGTGAAGAAGCAGCTAATAAATAATAGCTAAATCTTAAGTGCTTAGAAAAACCCTTATCTAAATAGACTAAGGGTTTTTTTGTGTCCTAGTGATTTTTTTTAGGACGTTTTTATAGGAAAAGATGCGATATTGCATCTTACATTTAACATAATAACCATTATGCGTAGTTAAATAACCATTATTATGCAATTTTCAGTGTAATAAAGTTGCTCAAATAGCTAAATTCCAGCAACAACACATCTTAAAACGTTATATTCCCATTTTTCTTCTAACGCTAGGTACAATGGTTTTAATACCTTCTCATGTTTTGTATTTAATGATTCAGCCATATTTTCGATTAAACGAATATCTTCATCTGATATATCTAATACGTCCTTCGCTTTTAATAGCCCAGCTTCTACTACTTCTGATAAATGACTGTAAATTGTTGATACTGCAAAGCCTCTTTGTTTTGCAATTTCCTCAATGCTCATATTCTTCTGATATAAAACTAATGTATCATTTACGGTATCAGAGAAATTATTTGTTAATAACTCACCTAGTGGAAATTGGCTTATAACCTCCATAAATAACTCACCATAACGTGCTAATTTTGTGTCTCCAACACCACTTATATGACGAAACGTATCAGCTGTTTGTGGTCTTTTTCTTGCCATTTCAATCAGTGTTGCATCATGAAATATAACAAATGGTGCAACACCCTGTTCTTCTGATATTTCTAGACGCTTTACCCTTAATGCTTCATAAAGTTCTTTATCTGCCTCTCGAAGCTTTAACTCTTTAACTCCTTGTTTTTTATTGTTTTTAATCTTATAATTATATTTTCTAGCATAAATTTTTTCTTCACCTCGTAATACAGGGCGTGCTTTTTCTGTTAGCTCTAAAGCACCATATCTATCCATATCAACATGAAGATAACCTTGAGCAATTAATTGCCTGAAAAAGCTTCTCCACTCGACTTGTTTTAAATTTTTTCCTAAGCCCCATACCGCAAGCTGATCATGTCTATTGCGTTGTATACGTTCATCTATTTTTCCAAGTAACACATCGGTCACATAAGCAACACCAAACTGCTGACCTGTACGGTAGACAGCTGATAAAGCTTTTTGAGCTTCAACTGATGCATCCCATTTCTCTGGTGGATTCAAACAGTTATCACAGTTTCCACAAGGTTTTTCTAGCTCTTCATCAAAATAATTTAGTATTATTTGGCGACGACATCGTGTCGATTCACATAGCCCTAGTATTGCATCTAATTTATTTTGTATAATACGTTTGTACTCAGGGTTGCCCTCGCCTTCTGCCATCATTCTTCGCAAGGTTATAACATCTTGTAAACCATAGCTCATCCAAGCGTTAGCAGGCTCTCCGTCACGCCCTGCCCTACCTGTTTCTTGATAATAAGCCTCAATATTTTTAGGTAGACTCAAATGTGCAACAAAGCGAACATCAGGCTTATCAATTCCCATTCCAAAGGCAATAGTTGCAACAACAATAACACCTTCTTCACGTAAAAATCGCTCCTGATGCTGTTGTCTTTTTATAGCAGGTATTCCTGCATGATAAGCTAAGGCAGTGCGTCCTTTAGATGATAAAAATTTAGCAGTATCCTCTACTTTTTTTCTTGACAAACAATAAATTATACCTGAATCTTCAGAGTGATTGTCAGATATAAATTGCCATAATCTAGCTCTAGCATTTTGGGCTTCTGAAATAATATAACGTATATTAGGACGGTCAAAACTACTAACAAATGTTTTTGCTCGTGATAAACCTAATTGTTTAATGATTTCACTACGTGTTTTTGCATCAGCGGTTGCTGTTAAAGCAATACGAGGAACATTAGGAAAACGTTCTGCAAGTACATACAACTGTTGGTACTCAGGTCTAAAATCATGCCCCCACTGTGATACACAATGCGCCTCATCAATTGCAATTAAAGCAATATGACATCCACTTAGCATATTTAAAGTTGAAGACATCAACAGACGTTCAGGAGCTACATACAAAAAATCCAATTCATTATTAAGTAGCGCGTTTTTAACATAATCTGATTCTTCTGTCGTTTGAGTTGAATTTAAAAATGCAGCTCGAAGACCTAGTTGACGCAAAGCACTGACTTGATCCTGCATTAAAGCAATGAGAGGCGATATAATAATTCCCATACCATCACGAACTAAGGATGGTATTTGGTAGCATAATGATTTACCACCACCTGTAGGCATTAACACAAAAGCATCCTCTCCTCTAATAACAGTACTTATTATCTCCGACTGCTGGTGACGGAATTGATCATACCCAAAAGTATGTTGTAGTATTTCCTTTGCTCTATCCATAAATGTACTTAAAATTAATATTAAGTGGCAATTAAGGTATAGCATAGCTTATATTGCTTTGATAATATGCTAGAATCCTTATTTCAATTACATAAGTCACAGGATCCCCCCTCCATGCCCGACAATAAAACTTCTTTAACCTATCGTGATTCTGGTGTTGATATTGATACAGGTAATGCACTTATTGATCGCATTAAACCACATACACAACGAACAAAACGACCAGAGGTATTAGGCAATATCGGTGGTTTTGGAGCATTGATGTCGATACCGACAAAATATACAAGCCCTATATTAGTTTCTGGAACAGATGGTGTTGGTACAAAATTAAAACTGGCGATAGAAGCGGGTGTTTATGACACTATTGGTATTGACCTTGTTGCCATGTGTGTAAACGATATTATTGTCGTTGGTGCTGAACCACTCTTCTTTCTCGATTACTATGCAACTGGTAAGCTAAATAATAATATTGCAGAAGACGTTATTAAAGGTATCGCAGATGGCTGTGAGCTAGCAGGAGCTTCCTTGATTGGCGGTGAAACGGCTGAAATGCCAGGCATGTATACAGGGGTTGATTTTGACTTAGCAGGCTTTTCTGTTGGTGTTGTTGAGCGTGACGAAATACTTGATCAATCAAATGTTCAATACGGTAATGTGCTTGTCGGTCTTGAGTCTTCTGGACCACACTCTAACGGCTACTCTCTCATTCGTAAAGTTTTAGAAATAAGTGGAGCTTCTTTAGACGACACCATAAAAAATGGTGATGATGACATACCTCTAGGCAAAGCTTTACTAAAACCAACCAATATTTATGTAAAACCTATCTTACAATTATTGAAGCAAAATGATATCCATGCTATCGCCCATATTACAGGAGGAGGATTAACTGAAAATTTACCTCGTGTATTACCTGCAAATAGCAAAGCGGTTATTGATTTAAACTCTTGGGAACGCCCCGAAGTATTTAACTGGTTACAAGAAAAAGGGAATATTGAAGACGCAGAAATGTTGCGTACTTTTAACTGTGGTATTGGTATGGTTGTGGTTGTTCCAGAAACCGAAGTTGAAGAAATAATTAATATTATTCGCCTACAAGGAATGGATAGCTGGGTTATTGGACGTATCGAAGCGTCTGAAAGTGAAGAAGCACACGTAGAGTATGTCTAACACTAAAAAAAATATCGTCATTTTAATTTCAGGTAATGGCTCAAACCTTCAAGCAATCATCGACAAAGTAAAAACAGGAGAAATTAAAGCAAATATATCGGCTGTTATTAGTAATAAAAAAAATGTATTTGGTCTAAAAAGAGCTGAAATAGAAAATATACCTAGTCATATTGTTGAACATACGCAATATAATTCTCGAGAAGCATTTGATACTGCTCTATCACAAATAATTGACAATTATTCTGCTGATATTATTGTGCTCGCAGGGTTTATGCGCATTCTTTCGTCTGGCTTTGTTTTAAAATACATAGGAAAATTGATTAATATACACCCTTCCCTGCTACCACTATATCGTGGTTTACACACACATAAACGGGTTTTAGAAGATAAGGCAAAACAGCATGGAGCCAGCGTTCATTTTGTAACCCCAGAGTTAGATGCTGGTTCTGTTCTTATTCAAGGTATTGTTGATATTAAAGCGGGTGATACTATCGAAAGCTTGGCTAAACGTGTTCATATAATAGAACATATTATCTACCCTGCCGCAATCAAATTACTCACAGAGAATGCAGTTAATTTAGAGCAAGAAAATATATTTATAAATGGTAAGCTGTTGCAGCAGCCAAAAAAATATTATCTAAATAAAGCACCACACATAAAAAATCCAAATTAATCGAAGGACTCTAATGAATTATTTTACTTGGAATATTGACCCTGTTCTTGTTTCTCTAGGACCATTCACTGTCCATTGGTATGGACTGCTGTTTGCTTTGGGGTTTATTATTGGCTTTCAAATCATGCAATGGATTTTTAAGCGTGAAAATAAAAGTACCGATGATTTAGATGCCCTACTTTGGTATTTGATTATAGGTGTTATTGTTGGTGCTCGTTTAGGTCATGTAGTTTTTTACGACCCTGAATTTTACTTTAGTCACCCTTTAAAAATTCTTAAAATATGGGAAGGTGGTCTTGCCAGTCATGGTGGAGCTATCGGGGCGCTAATTGGTTTATATTTATTTAAACGCACCAGAGAATATTCATACTTATGGCTTTTAGATAGATTAGCAATACCTACCGCCCTACTAGCAGCCTTTATTCGTACAGGAAATTTATTTAATTCAGAAATAATTGGTATTAAAACCTCTGTACCTTGGGCAATAATTTTTGAACGAGTCGATTCTGTAGCACGCCACCCAGCTCAAGTTTATGAAGCTACTTCCTACTTATTTATATTTATTGTATTGCTAACCCTTTATAAAAAAAGCAATATAAAACAAAAATCTGGTATGTTATTTGGGATACTACTTAGTTTTGTCTTTATCGCACGCTTTTTGATTGAGTTTGTAAAATCGAAGCAAGAAGCTTATAACTCTGAACTATGGTTAAACACAGGGCAACTATTAAGTATCCCCTTTATTTTAGTTGGGTTACTATTAATAATTTTTTCCATAAGAAAGGAAAGTTGAGTCAAGATATGATTAGTTCTCACCAAGTTGAGATGATGTTATTTGTATTTTATTTTTTTTAGATGCAACAATGAGCTGCCAATGCTTTTTTATAACTCGCTGCTCTTCTCTGCTTAAACTTTGAAACCATTGCTTTCTTGAATAAATATTTTTTCTTATTTTTTCAGGTTGCTGTTGATACCAATGAAACCAGTATTTTATACGTATACGATCACTCTCCTTCATATTCTTCCAATGATATAAACGTCTTTTCAAGTTTCTTTTTTCTTTATCGTCCAAACTTAGCCAATACTTACTTAATTTCCGTAATTGGTTATGGCGCGATGCACTCATCTGTGACCATTTCTTAGCATAAGGTCTTAATACCTTTTGTTCTTTTTTCGGGAGTTCTTCCCAGGGAATTGCAAAAGATGACTCTGAAAACAGCAAAAGAGTAATAAAAAATAAAAATATGTGCTTAATCATATATTGAATATTGAAATTGGGTTTACATAGAATCTACTGATTTTTCTTCTGTTGCGGCTAAATCTAACCATTGATAAAATTCAAACTCCTTATAAAATTCCAAACCTTCGTTGCTTGATAATATTTCAATATTATCAACAAGATAGGAGTCCTTTAAAATACTAGGTTTAAATGAAAGAGCAAAAGCCATCATTAAAGCTAAAGAAATGATAGAGGCAAAGGATAATATTATATAGTATCGTTTTTTTCTGTCCTTCTCTAAAATTCTTTCTCTACGAAAAATTGATTTCTTTTCTGGCAAGGAATGATATGAGGAGTTAATCCCAAAAGTATTATTGCTTGCAATACTATTATCAGATTTTATCTGAGGTCGATATTCACTTGCATTCATGGTGATTCCTTTGTATTACTGAAAAACTTATAAATAAGTCTTTCTCCCCTATCAAATATTTTTCCCCCATTTAATACTATATTGTCGAGTTTTTAGCAATATTTAATAAAAAAATTGTTTTCTAACTTACCTTTGATTATGGACTATTTGTGAAACCTACTAATTCAGGCTTATTAAAGTCTGAATCCATGACTTCAATGTGAATAACAGGAAATAAGATATTGGTTTAATACTGGATTTTAAAAATTTTAGCTTCACTCTTAGATCAAGCGGGTATTTTTAGACCCATTATGAATCAATAGCTTATTCACTGTGCCGTAGTAAAATCACTGATTCAGATAAAAATATGATTATATGAATATTAGATATGATTATTAGCTTAAAAATATTAACAATATAATAAACTCTGTGCTAGCATTGGGAAGCACTCTTTGGAACAATAATTAAAGATACCCCCTTCCCCAAAGAGTTTTTATAAAAACACCTACGGAGTAACTCATGAAAGGCTTCCATATTGGAAAAATCTCATTATCAGCCGTCTTTCTTACCTCCTTATTTCTTGGTTCCCCGCTAGTAGCCAAGAATGAGACGAAAGGAAAACTTGCTAATATATCGAATCAAATTGGCAAGGGTAAATGGACTATTATCGAAGCTTGGCATTCCAAGTGTAAAATTTGTATGACAAGCATGCCCTCAATGGTTGAATCAATAGGAACTTATCCGAATGCTAGAGTATTAGGCGTTTCTCTTGATGGAAACAAAAAAATCGCTCAAAGCGTTATTAGAAAGTATCGAATAAACTTTCCAACAATATACTCTAGCGTTGGAGAATTTAGCAGTTATGTTCAAAAAGTAGCCAGCAGAAAATTATCAGGCGTACCCACCTATATGATTTTCACCCCAAAAGGTAAACTTGTTGCTTATCAATCTGGAAAAATTACGCCACAACAACTAAAAGCATTTATAAAAAAGCAATCAAAATAAGGAATAGCGCAAAACTAATAAAAAGGTCACATTGTATGTGACCTTTTTATAGTTTGTTATTAAATAGACTTTATTATCCTATTTTTATCCCTATTTACCTTCTAAGTAATAAAACTTAATAAGCATTTTTTGTAATAGATGGTATATTTAAGTACCCAAGCAAAATTAATTTAACAAAATTTTGCATCCTGTTGTTTTCTGATACCAAGGCATAGCGACGGGAGCATAGATAGTGGGCTATGTGACCAAAGCAATAATGAAGAAGATCAAAAAACAGGGGCTAAATTGTTAAACCAGTTTTGCGTGAGTATTTAGTTACATCCAAATAGACATAATATTTTTTTAATCAGCTCTGAATCCTCAAGGCTGTTATAGCTCATAAATTTAGGTATACCACATTCTAGTAGATAACCGCCATGCCAACTCAAAAACAATACCATGATCTTGTTATTCTCGACCATGAGAGTACAGGGACAAAACAAATAAAAGCGAAGAAAATAGTTTCTGGCATTCTGTTTTTTCTTATTGGTCTTTTCATTGGTGCTGTACTTATCTCTATGTGGAATAACAAAAGCAAATTTTTAGTTCAACATTCTAATAATACTACGCAAGTCTTCAAAACTAAAAATATGACAGAAAAAATACAATCTATTACCTCGATATCTGGAACATCAAAAGAAAAAGAAGGTTGTGACATTGAGAGTTTAGGGCGCAATAATCTTGGGGGCTGTTCGGCAGATAGCTTTACTGGGACTCCACTTGAATCTGACGATATGAATTCAACAGGAGTGACTGACCTTAATGCATTAGGTAATTCAGAAGAGACTTCAAGCGATAGCAATCGCTAATTCAGATGTTACTAATATACTCGATCTAAAATAGAACTGTGACTCTATCGAAAAAATTCTCAGTCCTTTTTTTATCGTTAATCAAACGTTGATTTTGATGCATCTGCGGGCAAGGTAACTTTCAGGTTTGATGATAATCTCTGCCAATTAAAGTATGGTCCAGGATCTGTTTTACGCTCAGGCGCAATATGTTGATGCCCTGTAATAGCCCCTTTTTGTAAACTAGGATAGGCTTTTTGCAAACAGTTGATTGCTTTCTCTAGTTGAATATATTGTTGCTCTGTAAAATTCTCATCATCTGTTCCTTCTAGCTCTATCCCTATCGAGAAATCATTACATACCTCCCTCCCCCGAAAGCTAGAAACACCTGCATGCCAAGCACGTTTATGAAATGGCACATACTGAACCATCTCACCATCGCGGCGAATTAATAAATGACTGGATACGCGTAGTTCATAAATCTCCGCAAAAAAGGGATGAGCATCTTTAGGTAAGCAATTAGTAAACAGGCGATCTATCCAATCTCCACCATATTCTTTAGGCGGTAAACTAATATTATGTATAACAATTAAACTTAGCTCATCCGTTGGGCGATCATCAAAATTAGGTGATGGACATTGGCGTGCCTCATTCAATAAGCCCGATTGAGTATCGACTGATAAGGTAATATCGCTCATATTTTTATTCCGCCATAGATATTGAGTTTTCTATTTTACAAGGCATTATATAAGCACCCGCACAAAATTAATCTAAAAATTTAGTCCCTGTTTTCTGATCTTCTTCGTTATTGCTTTGGTCACATAGTTTACTATGCTCCCGTCGCAATGCCTTGAATATCAAAAAAACAGGAAACAAAATTTTGTTAAATTAATTTTGTTTGGATACTTATCTCCTCACTTTAATGGCTTGCATAAAATGATCACTCATCTTAATCCACCACAACAACAAGCCGTCGAACATATAGGCTCTCCTCTGCTAGTTCTTGCAGGTGCAGGCAGTGGAAAAACGCGCGTCATTATTACCAAAATATCATGGCTTATTCGTAAAGCCGATATGAAAGCCAAAAATATTGCCGCCATTACCTTTACCAATAAAGCCGCACGCGAAATGAAAGAACGTGTCAGCGAGTTACTCAGCAAAGAGGAAGCAAAAGGGTTAACTGTTTCAACTTTCCATACATTAGGTTTAAATATTATTCGTCGTGAGTATAAAACACTCGGCTATAAAACAGGTTTTACCATTTTAGATGCTCAGGACACTGGAACGATTATTAAAGAGCTTACCTTAAAGGAGGTTGATACAGATGCCGCTGATGATGACGATGATTATCGCTGGGTCATATCTCGCTGGAAAAATGATTTTATATCACCACAAAAAGCCTATGAAATAGCCTCCACGCCACAAGAGCTGCTTGCAGCAAAAGTCTATGAACGCTATCAGCGTCAGCTAAAAGCCTACAATGCCTTAGATTTTGATGATTTAATTGTGCTTCCTGTACAGCTATTTAATGAGCATCCTGAGATACTAAAGAAGTGGCAACAAAAACTTCGCTACCTGCTGGTCGATGAGTATCAAGACACAAATACCTGTCAATATAATTTGGTTAAACAGCTTGTGGGGATACGCTCAGGGCTTACTGTAGTGGGTGATGATGATCAATCTATCTACGCATGGCGCGGCGCACGTCCTGAAAATATAGGTCAGTTACAAAGCGATTATCCTTCATTGAAGGTGATTAAATTAGAGCAAAACTATCGCTCTACTTCCCGTATTTTAGAGAGTGCTAACCACCTAATCGCCAATAATCCACACCTCTATGATAAAAAACTTTGGAGCGCATTAGGTGATGGTGAGCGTATAAAAATACTGCCCTGCCGTACTGCCGAGCATGAGGTGGAAAAGGTCGTTGGTGAGATTATGAAATACATCTTTCGTGATCGCGCAAAAAATAAAGACTTTGCAATTCTCTACCGTAGCAACCATCAAAGTCGTTTGTTTGAACGGGTTTTGCGTGAAAATAATATCAGCTATAAAATTAGTGGTGGAACGTCCTTTTTTGAGCGTACAGAAGTCAAAGATATACTCGCTTATTTACGC
>Ga0256832_1001248_pt1 | contig 17051 bp, 14 predicted proteins | sample 134614metaG_FD_190534 | JGI IMG/M metagenome (GOLD analysis project Ga0256832, IMG submission 190534) | Hydrothermal vent microbial communities from Lau Basin, Pacific Ocean - 134-614 | ecosystem: Environmental > Aquatic > Marine > Hydrothermal vents | place: Pacific Ocean: Lau Basin | collected...
GAGTGCCTGAGGTGCACGGTGCGGTACGGGGGCGCAGGAATGCCATCCGCTCCATGGGCTCGCCGGGCACCGTCAAGGGTGCCGTCGTAGACCGTATGGGGCGAGGCAGAGGCGGGGAGAGCGGTCTGCGGGGCGCCCCGCAAAAAACCTTCGGTGAGCCGGCCGGGGACACCCCACGCTGTCCGGTGGTGCATCGCGTCCGCCGGTGAGGTCTGTGCGTCGGGTAGATTGTGAGGGGAGCAATGCGATTCGGAATCACGCTTCGACGGGCGGGCTCGTTGGCGCTCGTCCTGTGGCTTGGATTGGCGGCCGCGGTGCCGGTCGCAGGGCAGGGGTTGCCGGGCGCTGTTACGCGTGAGCTCGGCAAGGGGAAGATTCCCCGCAAGGCGCTGAGTGTGTTCGTGCAAGAGACCGCAGGGCACCGGCCGTTGCTCACAGTCAACGCGGACGTGGCGCGCAATCCCGCTTCCACCATGAAGCTGGTCACCACCTTCGCCGCCCTGGACAGCTTGGGTCCTGCCTACACCTGGGACACCGAGGTCTACGTCACCGGACCCGTGCGCAACGGGGTGGTCCAGGGGGATCTGGTGATCCGGGGCCACGGCGATCCGTTCCTGGTACCGGAGTTCCTGTGGCGGCTGGTGCGAGGGCTGCGGGAGAAGGGGCTGCGCCGCATCCGGGGCGACGTGGTGATCGACAACGGGTACTTCCGGCCGGAACCCGAGCTCAACCGTCCGCTGGACGCCAAGGTGTACCGCGCCTACAACGCCTCGGCCGATGCGCTGCTCGTGAACTTCCAGAGCGTGCGCTTCCGGTTCGTGCCGGACGAGGCGGGTGGGCGCGTGCGGATCGCCACCTTTCCCGAGTTCACCAACCTCGAGGTGGTCAACCGCCTGCGGTTCGTCCACAAGCCCTGCGGCAACCGGCTCAGCCGGATTCGCATGCAGGTGGAACGCCGCAGCGACGGGACCACGGTCACCTTCAAGGGCGACTATCCGGCCAAGTGCGGGGAATGGAGCATCGTGCGCGTGGTCATGGAGCCGCAGGCGGCGATCTATGGTGCGTTCCGGTCTCTGTGGGCGGAGACGGGTGGGGAGATCGACGGGGGGATGCGGCTGGGGCCGGTGCCGGCGGGGGCCGAGCGGGTCCTGGAGCTCGAGTCGCGGCCCATCGCCGAGATCGTGCGCAGCGTGAACAAGTTCAGCAACAACGTGATGGCACGTCAGGTGTTTCTCACGCTGGGGGCGGAGCTGCAGGGTGTGCCCGGCACCTATGCCAAGGGCCGAGCGGCCGTCGACCAGTGGCTGCGGGACAAGGGCCTGCTGTTTCCCGAGCTGGTGATGGAGAACGGCTCCGGGCTGTCGCGCAAGGCGCGCATCTCGGCGCGCAACATGGGCAGGTTGCTGCTCACGGCCTACCGCAGTCCATTGATGCCGGAATTCGTTTCCTCCTTGCCCATCGTGGGCGTCGATGGCACCATGAGAAAACGCATGAACGAGACGTCCGTGGCCGGGCGTGCGCACATCAAGACAGGGACTCTGCGGGATGCCAGCGCCATTGCTGGCTACGTGAAGGCACGAAGCGGCAAGGACTACGTGGTGGTGGTGTTCCTCAACCACAAGCGTGCCCGGGGATATCGCGCGCGCGCCGTCCAGGATGCAGTGGTCCGGTGGGTCTACGGACATTGAGACGGCGCCCCGGCCACCTCTGAGGCCATTCGCCGGCCTTTGCGCATGCGCCATGGCCGGGGCGAAGGGGGATTCGTCGCGGCACGCACGCTCGGTCCGGATTGGGGGATAGTTGAGATGAAGGATCCCAAGGGGCTCGGCGCGCACGTGCGGGCCGCGCGGGGGTATTCGGCGCCATGAATGTGGGCAAGTTCCTGCAGCGGCTGCGCACCCGCACCACGGTGTTCGTCCACGACCTGGTCATGATCCCCGTCGCCTGGTTGGCGGCGTTCTTCCTGCAGCTCGATTTCCAGCCCATCTCCAGCGGGGATCTCTCCTACGTGGTGGGCGGGCTGCTGGTGGTGCTGCCGTTGCAGGTGAGCCTGTTCTGGTATTACGGCCTGTATCGGGGGGTGTGGCGCTTCGCCTCCCTGCCCGACATGATCCGGATCGTCAAGGCGGTGGGTATCGGCACGCTGGGCGTGATGGCGGCGGTGGCCTTCGTGCCCACCCTTCAGGAAGTGCCGAGGGCGGTGCCGGTACTCTACGGCGTGTTGCTGGTCGCACTGGTCAGCGGACCCCGCTTCCTGTATCGGTGGTTCAAGGATCATCACTTCCGCCTGGAGGCCGGCCCCCGAGTGCTCATCGTCGGGGCCGGGCGCGCGGGTGAGATGCTGGCGCGCGAGCTGCTGCGCACGCGCGAGGGCAACTACCAGCCCATCGCCTTCGTGGACGACGATCTGCGCAAGCGCGGCAAGGAGCTGCAAGGGATCCGTGTGCTGGGACCGGTCGATCGGATCCCCGGGCTGGTGCAGGAGCTGTGGATCGATCTCATCATGCTGGCGGTGCCCTCGGCCAGCGCGGCGCAGATGCGGCGCATCGTCGAGATCTGTGAGCGGGCCGGCGTGCCGTTCCGTTCCGTGCCGCGGCTCGAGGACCTCATCACCGGGCGCGGTGCGATCCAGCAGCTGCGCGAGATCGCCATCGAGGACCTGCTGGGCCGCGATCCCGTGGCGCTGAATCGTGACGAGATCCGCGGTGGACTGTCCGGTCGGGTGATCCTGGTCACCGGGGCCGGCGGCTCCATCGGCACCGAGCTGTGCCGGCAGTTGGCCCGATACGGGGCCCGCTCGCTGGTGCTGGTGGAGAACAGCGAGTACAACCTCTACCGGGTCGGTCTGGAGCTGCGCCAGGAGTTTCCCCACCTGGAGATCCACGAGCACCTGTGCGACGTGCGCGATCCGGTGGCGGTGGATCGCATCATGAGCCGCAACCGGCCGCAGGTGGTGTTCCATGCCGCAGCTTACAAGCACGTGCCCATGCTGCAGGGCCAGTTGCGCGAGGCGGTCGCCAACAACGTGTTGGGCACACGCGTGGTGGCCGAGGCGGCCGAGCGCTGTGGCGCGGAGAAGTTCGTGCTGATCTCCACCGACAAGGCCGTCAATCCCGTCAACGTCATGGGCGCCACCAAGCGCGCCGCCGAAATCTTCTGTCAGAACTTCGGCCGGCAGCGTCGCACCACCCGTTTCATCACGGTGCGTTTCGGCAACGTGCTGGGTTCGGCGGGCAGCGTGGTGCCCTTGTTCCGCCAGCAGATCGAGTCGGGTGGACCGGTCACGGTCACACACCCGGAGATGCTGCGCTACTTCATGACCATCTCCGAGGCCTGCCAACTCATCATGCAGGCCTCGGTGCTCGGCAGGGGTGGGGAGATCTACGTGCTGGATATGGGCGAGCCGATCAAGATCCGCTACCTGGCCGAGCAGATGATCCGTCTGGCGGGCAAGGAGCCCGGCAAGGACATCCGCATCGTCTACACCGGCATGCGTCCCGGCGAGAAGCTCAACGAAGAGTTGTTCCACGAGAAGGAACGGTTGACCGGGACCAGCCACAACAAGATCCTGCTCTCCTCGTCGCGCGAGTTCGACTGGGAGGCGCTCAACGTGCTCCTCGACGAGATGGCCGAGGCATGCGGGGCCTACGACGAGGAACGGTTGCTCCAGCTGCTCTGCACCCTGGTGCCGGAGTTCGACGTGCAGGCGGCCTCGCCCTCGCCGTCGCCGGCACGTGTGATCACATTGGGCAGCGGCCGGCAGCCGGCGGACGCCTGAACGGCTCCCGGAGTGTGGGCCGGGGCACCGGAAGACCGCCCGGTCTCTTCGACATGGATCGGCGGTGGGTTCCTGGGGCGGTCGCTGGCGACCAAATCTCCCCACGCAGGTCCAGAACGGCGTGGCGAGCGGTTTCGGACGGAACCGCAGCGCAGTGCACGCCCCGGCGAGCGTCCGTGGCGGGTGTTTGAGCGTGGACCCCGCGCCCGTGCTCGATTCTTCCATGGGGCGAAACCGGTCCCGCCGGCTGCGCCGGCTGTTGGCGGGGTTCGCGTTGGCGCTCGCGGATCTCCTCGCCCTGGTCGCCGCGCTGGTAGCGGCACGTGTGCTCCACGCGCTGGCCGCACGCTGGCTGCCCGGACACGTCACTGCCCTCGCCGACCCGCTCCAGGAGACCCTGCGAATCCAACTGTTCGGTGTATGGATCCTGGTGGCCGTGGCCTGGCTCTCCCTGCAGGGCGAGTACTGGCGCCGGCTGCCGTTCTGGGACGAGGTGCGCCGCTTGTGGCGGCTGGTGCTGGTATTGGCCGCACTGGACGCGCTGGTGCTGTTCCTCGCCAAGTGGGACTTTTCGCGGTTGTGGTTCCTTCTACTGTGGACGCTGTCGATGTCCTTCCTCCCCCTGGGGCGTGCACTCGCCCGGCGGGGCCTGGACCGGATCGGGTTGTGGAACGAACCGGTGTTGATCGTGGGCACGGGAGCCAACGCGCTGGAGACCTTGGAGGCGTTGCGGCGGGAGCACGCCTTGGGCTGGGAGGTCGAGGCCTTCGTCTCCTTGCGCCCGCATGTAGACCGGCTCGCGCATCGGGGGCGGTCCTATCCTGTGCGAAGCCTCGGGGGCGACATCGGCCGTGGGCTGGACGAGGTGTTCGCGGGACGACGGGTGGTGCTGGCGCCGGAGGAGGGTGAACTCGCCGCGATGCCGCAGCTGCTGGACCGTCTGGGGCGCCTCGGCGTGGAGGTCTCCATCGTGCCGCCGCTGCGCGGCCTGCCCTTGTTCGGCATGGACCCGATCCACTTCTTCCGTCACGAGGTGCTCATGCTGCGGGTGCGCAACAACCTCGCGCGGCCCGGGGCGCGACTGGTCAAACGCGCATTCGATCTGGCCTGTGGGGGGCTGCTGCTGATCGTGCTGGCCCCGCTGCTGGCCGGGGTCGCCCTACGCATCGCCCTGGGCGGGGGGCCGGTGCTGTTCGCGCACGAACGGGTCGGCCAGGGCGGGCGCCGGTTCCGCTGCTACAAGTTTCGCACCATGGTGCCGGATGCCGAGGCCCGGCTGGAGGCCCTGCTGCGCAATCCCGCGTGGCGGCGCCAGTGGGAGGAGAGCCGCAAGTTGAGGGACGATCCGCGCGTCACGCCCTTCGGGCACTTCCTGCGACGCACCAGCCTGGACGAGCTTCCCCAGCTCTTCAACGTGCTGCGCGGCGACATGAGCCTGGTTGGGCCCCGTCCGGTGGTGACCGAGGAGTTGGCCCGCTACGGCGAGCACGTGGCCGAATACCTGCAGGTGCGCCCGGGCATCACCGGGCTGTGGCAGATCAGCGGGCGTAGCGATGCCGACTACGACAGCCGTGTGCGGCTCGACTCCTGGTACGTGCGCAACTGGAACCTGTGGTACGACACGGTGATCCTCATGCTCACGGTGCAGAAGGTGGTGCGCGGCGAGGGTGCCTACTGAACCATGGGACGACCGGATTTCTCCATCGTCGTGTTGACCCATCGGCGCGACGATGTCCTGCAGCGCCAGTTCGAGGTGCTGGCGGCCGCCACCGCGGGGCGGGCCAGTGAGCTGATCCTCGTGGACAACAATCCGGACGACCGGGATCGGGCGCCCCCGGCGCGCCTGGGGCTCGCCTGCCGGGTGGTCAAACCGGGATGTAACCTGGGTGTGGCCGCCGGGCGCAATCGGGGCGCCGCCGTGGCCCGGGGCCGGTGGCTGGTGTTCGTGGACGACGACGCCTTGTTCGCCAGCCCCGATCCCCTGGGTGTGGTGGAGGCGACCTTCCGCCAGCACGAGGGGACCGGCATCCTCGCCTTTCGCAGCCTGGTCGGCGACAGTGGGCGCATCGACCGCAGCGAATTCCCGCATACAGACAAGCGCCGTGATCCCCTGGTGCCCTTCGACACCTTTCGTTTCATCGGTGTGGGTTTCGCCGTGCGCGCCGAGGTGTTCGATACGGTCGGCGGGTTTTGCGAGGATTTCTTCTATGGCATGGAGGAATTCGACTTCGCTTACCGGGCCATCCGCGCCGGCTTCCGGATCCGCTACGAGCCGCGTATCGTGGTGCGCCACTATCGTCACCGGGCTGGCCGCATCGCCCCCGGTGAGCGCTACTACCGGTACTGGCTCAACAAGATGAAGGTCAACTACCGCAACCTCCCGGCGCGTTATGTGTGGGGCGCGGCCTTGCCCTGGAGCGCCTATGTACTGGTCCGGGCCGGTCCCTTGGTCTTGGGGCGCGCGGTTCGCGACTTTCTGCGCTGGCGCCGCGCTGCGGCCGAGCAGCGCCAGGTGCTGGATGGCCGTGCCCTGGCCTACCTGCGCCAGGTGGGGGCGAATCTGTACCGATGAGGGGCTGGCTTGCCGAACAGGCGGCGGCAAGACTCTCGCCCGGGGTCTTTGGACGGGTGCATGCGACCTACGCCACGGCCCTGGGGCTGTCCAGGCGCATGCTGGCCCGGCGTGTCGCGCTGGACAGGCTGCTGTGGGGCGGGGAACACGCGGTGCCGGCCGCGCGCTATGCCCGGATCACGCGCAATCCGTTGCGTCCCTCCACGCGCCTGCGCGACACGCCCCACGTGCGCTTCCTCCAGGCCTACCAGCGTGAGGGCGAGCGGGTCCTGCAGCCTGGGCGCTTCGAGCAGACGGCCTATTTCGCCAACGCTGCCGAAGCCCTGGAGCTGGCGGGCGAATATTTCGGCTGCCGGCGTCGGGAGGAGCTGCCTCTCCAGGCCAGACGATTCGTGGCACAGTTCGAAGGCGCCGGCCGTGCCGCAGCCGGGGATGTGTCGCGGGATGTGAGCAGTCCCTGGGCCCCCGTGATCCTGCGTCGGATCGCCGACTCGGACGGCTGTTACGAGATCGTCGACGGCCATCACCGTCTGGCGGTGGCCTACGTGCGCGGGCAGCGCAGCTGCCGTGCCTACGTGCTGCGCGATCCCCCGGTCCACACCCCGCTGCAGGAAAAGCTACTGGACGTGTTCTGGACCGGGGGCCAGCGCTTGATCTACCAGCCGGTCGAGGCTCCGGAGCTGGGGCGAAAATGGCGGCTGGTGCGTCGGTGCTCGGACCGCCTGGGGCTCATGCAGGCCTGGCTCGCCGAACGGGCCATGCTTCCAGCCCGCGGCCTGCGCTATCTGGACGTGGGCTGTAGCTACGGCTGGTTCGTGCGCGAGATGGGGCGGTTGGGTTTCGCAGCGCAGGGGGTGGACCGCGATCCGGCTGCCCTGGAACTGGGCCGGATCGTGTACGGGCTCTCCTCGGAACAGTTGATCGAACGCAACATTGTCGACTTCCTGCAGACCACGCGGGAACGCTTCGGGGTGACTTCCTGCTTCAGCGTGATCCACCATTTTGCCCTGGGCCGGGGGCCGATCCCCGCCGAAGCCCTGCTCGGGCACTTGGATCGGATCACGGTGCATGCGCTGTTCTTCGACACCGGCCAGTCGCACGAGCGGTGGTTCCGGCAGCGGCTGCCCCAGTGGGACCGGCCGTTCATTCAGCGCTGGGTGCGCGAACACTCCAGCTTCACACGAGTCACGCCGCTGGGCGAAGACAGCGACTGGCAGCTGCCCGGTCAACGCGGCAACTACGGTCGGACCCTGTTCGTGTGCACCCGGGACTGAGGTCGCGGCCAGGGCTAGCCCCAGCGCAGCCAGGAGGTGACGCCGAGCCTGCGGCGCACCCGCCAGCCGAGCAGGGCGTTCCACACCAGCAGGTTGAGCCCCAGCGCGAGGGCGGCGCCCTCCAAGGGTATGTGGGGGATGAGCAGGACACCGGTGATGAGATGGGTGGCTGCGGCGAGCAGCAAGGCCACCAGGACGTCGCGTTCATAGCCGGCCATATTCAAGATGACGGCCACCGGGCCCATTGCGGCATTGAAGATCTGGGCCGCGCAGATCAGCGCGAGGGCCGTGTAACCCTGCTGGAACCCGGGGCCCAGCAACCGCAGCAGCCAGGGCCCCAGTGTCAGGAGCAGAGCGGTGACCAGCAGGCTCCCCGCGAAGGCCAGCTGAGTGCCCCGGGTGAGCAGCCGCTGCAGGGTGGCGTGATCTCCGGCGGCGTGCATCCGGGCGATCTGGGGTGCCAAGGGAGCGGTGGTGGTCAAGAGCACGAACGGAACCAAAGAGGCCAGCTTGCGCACCATGTCGAACACGCCCGCGTGATCGGGGGTGCTCAACAGGCCGAGCATGAGTACGCCCGCCTGTTCGTTGAACATCCCGAACACGGCGATGGAAACCAGGGGCAGGGCGCTGACCAGCCAGTGGCGGGGACGGGTCGCATGGCCTCTGCCTCCGGGCAGCATGCGATACGAGCGCCAGACGAGCCAGGCCCCGGCCAGCGTCGCGAGGCAGGCGGAGCCGAGCAGGTCCGCCAGGGCCGCGACGACATTCAATCGCCCGACCAACCAGCCCAGGAGCACCAGCGCCAGGGTGCCCGCCGGCCAGAGCAACAGCAAGGGAATCTGGGCCAGTACCGGTCGTCCCCAGCCCTGCAGGGCCCCCTGGTGGAGCTTGAGTAGGGCCAGCAGCGGGATGAGTGCCGCTGCCCAGATGAGCGGTCCGGGGTGGGTGCTCGTGCTGTAGGCGGCCCAGGCCGCGTATGCCAGCGCGGTCACCGTGGCGGTGGCTGCCACCGTGGTGTAGGCCCAGCGGTGCAGTCCGCGGACCCGCGCACAGTCCTCCGACTGCAGGGCCCGGGCAAGCTCCCGGGTGAGCAGGACGTCGAGGCCGAGCACGGCGGGCACGCTGAGCAAGTGCGCCCAGGACAGCACGTACGCGAAGCGGCCGTAACCCTCCGCACCCAGGATTCGGGCCAGCAGGACGCTGAGGGCGAAAGTGACGCCCAGTCCGGTACCCTTGACCAGGATGTTGCCTGAGGTCCCACGAATGAGCTGGCGAACGGGTGAGTCCATGGACAGGCGCAACGACGGGGTCGGGCGGCGGGGCCCGCATCATAGCGAAAGCCCATGACGGACACACGCACCCCGCGACCGATGTGCCATCCGCGGAGGTCGGTCGAACCGTCCGCGCCCGGCCCGGGCGTCGTGGAAGGGACCGAGATCCTCGTGGCCATCCCTGCCCTGAACGAGGCGGATCACATCGAGCGATGCATCCGTTCGTTGATGACCGGGGATCCGCGCCTGGGTGGGGTGCGAATGGTGGTGGCAGACGGCGGCAGCCGCGACGACACGCGCCGGATCGTGGCCCGGCTGCGTGGGGAATACCCGAATCTCAGGCTCGTGGCCAATCCGGCCCGGGTACAGGCTGCGGCCGTGAACCGGGTCGCACGCGAGGCGGGGCGCGGACGGTTCCGGTATCTGGTGCGTTGTGACGCCCACGCGCAGTACCCGCCCGGTTTCGTGATACGCGTGGTGGAGACCCTGGTGCGCACCGGCGCACAGAGCGTGGTAGTGTCCCTGGATGCCGTCGGCGAGGGCTGCTTCCAGCGCGCCAACGCATGGGTCGTGGACACGCCGCTGGGCTCGGGTGGGGCACCACACCGTGGCGGGCATCGGTCCGGATTCGTGGACCACGGGCACCACGCCGCCTTCGATCTGGAGACGTTTCTGGCCCTCGGCGGCTACGACGAGACGTTCTCCCATAATGAGGACGCGGAATACGATCGCCGCCTGACCGCGGCCGGGGGGCGGATCTATCTGGATGCGCAATGCCGGGTCCAATACGCCCCTCGGGCGACACCGATGGCGCTGGCCCGCCAGTATTTCCACTATGGCCGGGGTCGGGCGCGTACCCTGGCCAAACACGGTGGCCCATGGCGACTGCGTCAGGTGCTCCCGCTGGTCCATGGGCTGGTGCTTCCGACGGCCGTTGCAGGAGGCTTCGCGCTGCCCGCGCTCTGGCTCTACCCGGCCACGTATGCGACCGCCTTGGCTGGTGCATCGGTGTGGTTCGCGGTGCGAAGACGCTCCGTCTGCGGCCTGTGGGCCGGGGTGGCAGCGGCCCTCATGCATCAGGCCTGGGCCCTCGGATTCCTGTCCGGTTGGCCCCGTTCGACACCCTTCCAACGCCCCCGTGAGCGGGGTTGACAGGTCCAACGCCCGCGCGTAGATTTCGCATTCTTCCTGGGGCCATAGCTCAGCTGGGAGAGCGCTACAATGGCATTGTAGAGGTCGCCGGTTCGATCCCGGCTGGCTCCACCAACAACACGTCCGAGCACGTACACCAAGCCCAGGCACCGCAACGGTTTCTGGGCTTTTTCATGTCCGAGTACGCCCGCCTAGGTCCGTTGACATCCGGGCGATTTTAGGCGCACAGGCATTCCGGGAATTGAACCGTTGGCCCTCATCGGCCTAGCCATTCGCAACTTCAAGCCCGGCGCCAAGCGCTACAAGCGCGTCGAGGCGATGGGCTGTACGTGGAGGTGCACCCCAACGGCTCGAAGTATTGGTGCCTCGAGAACCGGTTCGCGGCCCGTGGCGCGTGACAGTGCCCCTGCGCACCCTGGGGACCTTACACCGATGCCTGCAGCCGGGAGTGGGTCGCCATGCTGAGCTTGGACGGCTTCGCCCATCTGGTGCGGGCCACCATGGAAGGGCTGCCCGAGTGCCTGGCAGGCATCCATGACGAAGCCGCCTGCCGGGTGCCGCCGGCAGAGGAGATCGGGAAGGCATTGGAGGAGCTGGCCGCGTCCCTTTCCGCCGCTGGGGGCGAGCCCTGAGCCACCAGGCCGCGCAATGGCAATCGTCCACTGTCGGCCGCTGGCAGTCTGGCGCGATCTCGCGGTCCGAATCACCCGTATAGCGCAGCCCGGCCAAGGTTCTCACTCCGCGTTGCATGGAAGCCTCGCGGACCGCCGGCTATGCTTGAAGCCATCGCCTGCTATGCGCTCACCGCCACCATGCACGCCGTATCCGGCCTGGTGGCGCGTCCAGAGGGGAGCCGCGGCGCATATCTGGCACCCAGGAAGCCATTCTGGGGGCATATTTGGGGGCACAATCGAAATCTGGACGACACACAGTCCTCAAGAAACAGCCACATATGGGATTTGTTCTGTAGAGACTGGCGCGGGTCGCGCCGCCGTCCGGGTGACATGGGTGATGGTGGAACGCCGCCTTCATTGGCCCCGGGGGCCAGGCATGGGATCCCCGAGATACACGTCGAAGCGCGTGCTCTTCCCCGTGAAGGTGAGGGCCGGGCGACGTCCGGCCAGGGGCGGGGCGCGACGCGGGCGTTTGACGACCACCCGTCCTGCGCCGTGGTCGAGTGCGGCCTCGAGCAGGCGTCCCGCGTCGTCGTCCGCGCCCACCAGGTACTGGAGCATCTGCATGGCCCGGCCGGGAAGTGCCTCCTTCTGCTGCCCTGGGAACATGGGGTCCAGATAGACGAGGTCGAAACGGGGCTGTCGGGGCAGCCAGGCGATGGCGTCGGCCTGGATCAGGTCCACGCGCGCGAGGAGCGGGGCCAGGCGGCCGCGGGCTGCGCGCTCCAGTCCGTCCTGCAGGAGGCAGGCGATGAGCGGGTGCCGTTCGAGCAGGGTGACCTCGTAGCCCAGGGTGGCGAGGCTCAGCCCGTCGGTCCCGAGCCCAGCGGTGGCATCGACCGCTCGCATCCCGGTGCGGCGTCGGCCTAGAGCGCGGGCCAGCAGTGTATGGTGGGCGCGGCCTGCCGCCAGGCGGTAACCCGCCTCGCCGCGCTCGAAATCGCAGACCAAGGGCCGCAACCCCCATGCGGCCGGGGCCCGAAGCTCCAGATGGGGCCCCCCGACCAGGAGTGTGAAGCGATCGGTCTCGGGCGCCGCGGCGGTCTCCAGGCCCAGAGACGCCGCCAGGCGCTCGGCCCGCCAGCGCTGGCGGTGATCCCGTGCGCAGACCACCGTCTGCGTCCGCCAGCGTTCCGCCCCATCACGAAAAGACCCCGCCGGGGCGGGGTCCGTATTGCGTGTCCGCATGCGGGCTTCGTGGGCGTCAGTCCTCGCCCGTGAATGCTGCGAACAGGTTGAGCAGGTGCACGAACATCACGTAGAGATCGGCGAACAGGGAGACCGTGATCATGATGTAATTGGCCTCCCCCTCGTGGATCATTCGGCTGGTGTCGTACAGGATCATCCCGGACATGAGGATCACCGAGGCCGCCGAGATCGTGAGCGACAGGGCGGGGATCTGCAGGAAGATGTTGGCCACGATGGCGAGCAGCACGACGATCAGTCCCACGAACAGGAACCCGCCCATGAAGCTGAAGTCCCTGCGAGTGACCATCGCATAGGCGGACAGGCCGACGAACAGTACAGCCGTGGTCGCGAAGGCCGAGAGCACGATCTGGTTGCCGCCCGGCAGCCCCAAGTAGTAGGTGAGCACGGGCCCCAGCGTGTAACCCATGAAGCCGGTGAACAGGAAGGTCAGCGGTAGGGCCCAGGCACTGTTGCGCATGGCGTTGATTAGGAAGGGCATGCCGATGAACACGGCCATCACCAAGAGCCAGGGCAGCGGCCGTGCACCGGTGGTCATGGCGACCCCAGCGGCCAGCGCGCTGGTGATCAGGTTCATGCCCAGCAGCAGGTAGGTGTTGCGCACCACCTTGTTGATCTGCAGCTCGCGGGTGGCGGTGTATGTGCGATTCAGGGATTGGGTGTTCATAGGCTTGTTCGTCTTCTCTCCTGGCGGGTTCGTATGGGGGTCCCGGCACCTGCGGTGGCGCCAGAACCAGCATATCGCAAGCATATACGCTGCAGCGTTTTAGACAAGTGCGCGCGATTGAGTTCGCCGCAGTTGTGCGCGGTGGCGAATCGGGTATCCTTTGCTGGATTCGTTCGAGGGGTGCGTCTGCGTCGGGACATGCCGGCCGCGGGATGGGATCGCGGCAGTATTGGCGTGCATTGTCGAGAACGATCCGGAACGCGCAGGGGTGCGGGTCGCCCGGCCGGGGTGCCGGAGTGGGTCCGGGGTCATGGAGAGGTGGCTGAGCGGTCGAAAGCGGCGGTCTTGAAAACCGTTGACCCGCAAGGGTCCGGGGGTTCGAATCCCTCCCTCTCCGCCACGTCGCACAGCGTTTCCGCAACGCGGTAACCCGGGGTTTCGGTGGGCCTGTGCAGGCCCGTCTTCGTTGGCGCCAGACTACCAGGCGGGTCGGCTGGCGGGTGACACAACCAAGAAGAGGAGTACCTCAGGATGGCAGAGTTGTTTTCGGAAGAGTGGTTCAAGAATTTCATGGCAGCCTGGAACAACGAACCCGAGCTCTACGAGCCGCTGGCCAACATCGGGTTCAACTCGGTGATCGCCTACGGATTCGACGGTGAGGACCAGCCGCGGGGCTACATCGCCGTCGAGAATGGGAAAGCCGTGGACGCGGGGCTGTACGATGGCCGCGAGGTCAACTGGGACCTGCGGGCGACCAAGGACAACTGGGAGAAATGGATGAAGAAGCCGCCGGGCATGATGGGGCTGGGCATGGCCTACACCTCCCGCAAGCTCAAATTCAACGTCGGTGACTATGCGGCCATGATCAAGGACCCGCGCATGGCTGGACCGTTCATCAAGAGCTTCTCGGTGATGGCCAAGGCCTGAGCCGGAGAGGCCCCCAGGCGGCGCCGAGGCCCGCCGGGCGGGAACGTCCGGCGGGCCTCGTGTTTTTGTGGCCCATCCACGGCCTCCGACAGGCATGGCAGCCGGCAGATTCCTGAGGGCCGTCTATACTCCATCTGGGCGGGTCGCAAGCCCGCTGCAAGATCCAGCACACGAACCCACCTGAGGAGGTGTACCGATGGCGGCCACGAGCATGAACGATATCCTGCATCCGGATCCCACCGGACGACGGCGGTATTCGAAGTTTCCCGATTGTCCGGAGGACTGGAGTCCGGAGCAGGCCTCCGAGATCGCCGCCGCCGAGGGCATCGCATTGACGGACGACATCTGGGAGGTCGTGCGCGCCCTCCAGCACTATTTCGCCACGCACGACTTTCCCAACATGCGCGAACTGCACGACGCGCTCGACGAGCACTTCCACGTCAAGGGTGGCATGAAGTATCTGTACACGGTGCTTCCCGGGGGGCCGGTCGCACAGGGCTGTCGTCTCGCCGGGCTGACGCCGCCCGCGGGGTCGGTGGACCTCTCCTTCGGCAGCGTCCAGTAGTCCGCTGTCGCCCGCCGGTGTGCGCTCCCGAGGCCCGCACCGGCGGGTTCCTGGCGGCTACGTACCGGACGACGGCACGTAGCGCACGCCGGTTTCCAGCCGGCCGTCGGGATGCAGGCGTAGCCAGCGGTAGCCGGCGCCCTCGTCCTGCAGGGCGAAGGCGGAGGTGCGTGACCGAAACTGCATGGCCGTAGATGGTGTGCCCAAGGCCATGGCCGAGCCGATGCGGCCGGCGAAGGCCTGATGGGTGTGGCCCCAGAGCACGGCGCGGACCTGGGGCCTGTCGCGCATCAGCGCCCCGAAGGCCTCGGCGTCGCGCAGCATGATGGCATCGAGCCAGGGGCTGCCCACGGGCAGTGCGTGGTGATGGAGAAAGACCACCGCCGGTGTTTCCGGCTCTTGGTCGAGCCAGCTGCGGAGCTGTGCGAGCTGCCGCTCCCCCACCCGGCCCGCCCCTTCGCCGGGCACCGTGGAGTCCAACAGGTATAGGCGCCAGCGGCCCACCGCCCCGCGTTCCACCAGCGGTGCATGGGACAGCCCTTCGCGCATGCGGGTGGCATCGTCGTGATTGCCGGGCAGGGACCAGCAGGGCCACGGCACCTCCTCCAGCAGCGTATCGAGCCGCGCGTAGGCGGCTTCGTCGGGTTCGTGCACCAGATCCCCGGTGAGAATGGCCAGCCGCGCTTGGGGATGGTGGCGCCGGGCGTCGGCCAGCACCTGGCGCAGCCGCGCCTGCGGGTCCACGCCCCAGAGGATGCCGCCCGGTGCGGGCGGCAGATGAAGGTCCGTGAACTGAAGGATCTCGGTGACCATGGACTCGCCGGGCCTGGAATTGCAGAATGCGCCCCAGGGCCGTGGCCGCTCCGGCGTTGCGCGGCGCTTGGGGGCCCCATGTCCCACGCCTGGGCGTCGCGGCCCCGCATGCGATCGCTCGTGCATGCTGCTGGGCGCCCCCGATCCCCGTCCGGGCCGGAACCGCCGCCTGCAGGGGGTGCGAGGCCGGAATTATCCTCCGCTGAGGGAGTTGCGACAATGACGACGAAGATCTTGCTGGACGAACAGGACATTCCCACGCACTGGTACAACGTGGTGGCGGACATGCCGAACCCCCCGGCGCCGCCGCTCGGCCCGGACGGCAGACCCGTCGGACCCGAGGCGCTCGCTGCCATCTTTCCGCCGGGACTCATCGAGCAGGAGGTGAGCACCGAGCGCTGGATCCCGATCCCCGAACCCGTGCGCGAGGCATGGCGCCTCTGGCGGCCCTCGCCGCTGTACCGTGCGTACCGGCTGGAGCAGGCGCTGGGGACGCCGGCCAAGATCTTCTACAAGTACGAAGGGGTCAGTCCCGCCGGCTCGCACAAGCCCAACACGGCCGTCGCCCAGGCCTATTACAACCATGAGGCCGGCATCCGCCGTCTGACCACGGAGACCGGTGCGGGTCAGTGGGGCTCTTCCCTGGCGCTGGCCGGGCGCATGTTCGACCTGGAGGTGCGGGTCTATATGGTCCGGATCAGCTACGAGCAGAAGCCCTACCGGCGCTCCATGATGAAGGTCTGGGGCGCCGAGGTGTTCCCCAGCCCCACCGAGATGACAGAGGCCGGACGCAAGGTGCTGGCCGAGCACCCGGACACCACGGGTTCACTGGGCATCGCCATTTCCGAGGCCGTGGAGGAGGCCGCCGGTCGGACCGACACCAGTTATGCGCTGGGTTCCGTACTCAACCACGTGCTGTTGCATCAGACCGTCATCGGCCTCGAGGCCAAGAAACAGTTGGAGCAGGTGGGCGAGTATCCGGACATGGTCTTCGCCCCCTGCGGGGGCGGCTCCAATTTCGGCGGCATCGCCTTCCCGTTCTTCGCCGACAAGGCCGCTGGGCGCGAGGTGGAACTGGTGGCCGTGGAGCCCCAGTCCTGCCCGACGCTGACTCGCGGGGTGTACGCCTACGACTATGGGGACACCGTGGGGCTCACCCCGCTGCTCAAGATGTACACCCTGGGGCACGACTTCGTTCCGCCCGGCATTCACGCCGGTGGGCTGCGTTATCACGGTGATTCACCCCTGGTCTGCCAGCTGTATCACGATGGGCTCATCCAGGCCCGTGCCGTGGCCCAACTGGCCACCTTCGAGGCGGGCGTGACGTTCGCGCGCACCGAGGGGATCGTACCGGCCCCGGAGTCCAACCACGCCATCCGCGCGGTGATCGACGAGGCGCTGGCCTGCAAGGAGCGCGGCGAGCCCAAGACCCTGTTGTTCAATCTCTCGGGTCACGGCCATTTCGACATGTCCGCCTATGACAAGTACTTCGCCGGCGAGCTGCAGGACTACGCCTATCCGGAAGAGGCGGTACGCGAGGCACTGGCCCATCTGCCCAAGGTGGAGGCGGCCTGAGTCGGGTCCTTTCGCGGCGGTCGGGGCCGCCGTGCGCGCACTGCGTCTGTGGGCCCTGGGGCTGGTGTGTTGGGCCGCGGGCGGGTGCACGGCTGCGTACTTCCACCGGGTCGCGGAGGCGCCCGCCGAGACACGCTGGTCGCTGGCGGACCTGCCCTGGGACGAGGTGTGGATGGGGCTGGTGTTCAACGGACACAAGATCGGCTATTCCCACCTGGAGCTGCGGCCGGCGCCGGGGGCCAGCGGCCGCTACCTGCTGTGCGCACAGACCGCCATGCGCTTCCACTTCCTCATGTTGGACAAGGCCGTGAGCCTGGCCGGGTGCGACCGGGTGGACGAGCGGCTGCATGTGGAGCGCTTCGACTATCGGGTGGAGGTGGACCGCAGCCGGATGCAGATCCACGGTGCGGTACACGGAGCCGAGCTGCACGTCCGGATTCGAACCGGGGACCGGGAGTCGCAACAGCGGCTGCGCCTGGAGGGGCCGCTGTACCCGGCCTCGGGTATCGACCTGTACCCGGTGGTCCACGGCCTGCAGGAGGGGGCCGAGTACACGTATCAGGTCTACAGCGCCGAG
>Ga0256832_1001249_pt1 | contig 17051 bp, 18 predicted proteins | sample 134614metaG_FD_190534 | JGI IMG/M metagenome (GOLD analysis project Ga0256832, IMG submission 190534) | Hydrothermal vent microbial communities from Lau Basin, Pacific Ocean - 134-614 | ecosystem: Environmental > Aquatic > Marine > Hydrothermal vents | place: Pacific Ocean: Lau Basin | collected...
ATAAACTTTTTTCGTTATTATGATCGTCTTTTTTGTTGCGAGATGCCTTTAAACGATGCTAAGGAAGGCATTATATTTTAAACGATAGAAACATAACATTGTTTCACACAAAACCAATAACATATTATGCAAAAATTTGAGATTGAAGGTGGTGTACCACTTGAGGGAGAGGTGATTATTTCAGGTGCTAAAAATGCGGTGTTACCTTTACAGGCGGCAGCATTATTAGCTGATGGCGAGATGACTATTAGTAATGTGCCACGTTTAAAGGATGTGGCGACCATGGCTTCTTTATTAGAAAGCATGGGTGTTAGTGTCACTGTCGATAAAGATAATAATATAACGACCGATACTTCAACCATCAAAACCCAGTGTGCACCTTATGAGTTAGTGCGTACCATGCGTGCTTCAATTGTAGTGCTAGGACCTTTGTTAGCTCGTTATGGTGAGGCGGAAGTCTCTTTGCCTGGTGGTTGTGCGATAGGCAGTCGTCCTGTCAATATTCATTTGACAGGATTAGAAGCAATGGGGGCAGAAATCACCGTTGAAGAAGGCTATATCCGTGCTAAAGCAAAGCGCCTAAAAGGTACGGTGATTGTAATGGAAACCATTACGGTTACAGGGACTGAAAATCTACTTATGGCAGCGGTGCTCGCCGAAGGTACAACTCGTTTAGAAAACGCTGCGCAAGAACCTGAAGTTGTTGATTTAGCTAACTGCTTAATTGCAATGGGTGCAAAGATTACAGGTGCAGGCACAAATACTATTATTGTAGAAGGTGTCGAAAGTTTAAAAGGTATCAACTACTCAGTATTGCCAGATCGTATTGAAACAGGCACTTATCTTGCCGCAGGTGCAATTACAGGTGGGCATATTAAATGTTTAAATGCAGCACCTGATACTTTAGATGCGGTATTGCAAAAATTCAGAGATGCAGGGGCAAAAATTGAGACGGGCGAGGACTGGATTGATTTAGATATGCGAGGGCGTACCTTAAAGGCTGTTGATATTCGCACTAAAGCTCATCCTGGTTTTCCTACCGATATGCAAGCACAGTTTATGGCAATGAATAGCTTGTCGCAGGGCATTGGTGTGGTAGTCGAAAATATTTTTGAAAACCGTATGATGCATGTCGCAGAACTCATGCGTATGGGGGCTAATATACGTTTAGAAGGTAATACTGCGATTGTTGCAGGTATGCCGTCACTACATGGTGCTCCTGTTATGGCAACGGATTTACGTGCTTCGGCTTGTTTGATTTTAGCGGGTTTAGCGGCAAAAGGGATAACCATTGTTGACCGTATTTATCATACTGATCGTGGTTATGAAAAAATTGAAGATAAATTAATAGCCGTTGGTGCGCGTATAAAACGTGTCTAGAGGTAATGTAATTATATAGAGCAAAGAGATAGTTCAATGAACGAACGCAGAACAGACGGAATTACCATCGCTTTATCAAAAGGTCGTATTTTTGAAGAAGCTATGCCGCTATTAAAAGCCGCAGGTATAGAGGCGGTTGATGACCCTGAAACAAGTCGTAAACTTATTTTAGATACGAATCGTGATGATGTTAAGTTAGTTATTATTCGTGCAACCGATGTGCCAACGTATATACAATACGGTGCTGCTGACCTAGGTGTGACAGGTAAAGATGTGTTGATGGAACATGGTGGTGAAGGTCTTTATGAGTTGCTTGATCTTAATATTGCGCGTTGTAAGTTAATGACGGCTGGTTTTGCTGATAAGCCATTGCCAGAAGGTCAATTAAAAGTAGCAACTAAGTTTGTAAACTGTACACGTCGATACTTTGCCGAACAGGGGCGACAGATTGAAATTATCAAACTGTATGGCTCTATGGAGTTAGCCCCCATTGTTGGCTTGGCAGATATTATTGTCGATGTAGTGCAAACGGGTGGAACGCTAAAAGCCAATGGTTTAGTGCCGCTAGAGCATATGGCAGAAATTAGTTCTCGCATGATTGTGAATAAAGCCTCCATGAAAATGAAGCATAAAAGATTAAAGTTATTGTTAGATCAAGTAAGCGAAGCAGTAGAAGCACGTAGAGGCTCTGACTAAGATATGAAAAAGGGGTTAAAAAGGTTATGAACAGAAAAACGGATGATGTACGTATTGCTAATATAACGCCAGTAGTGACACCTAAAGAATTACAGGATAAATATCCTGTTTCAGAAGTGGCAAGCAATACTGTATATGATGCGCGCAAGGAGGCACATCGTATTCTTCATGGAGAAGATGACCGTTTATTGGTTGTTGTAGGGCCCTGTTCTATTCATGATGTTGATGCGGCAATAGAGTATGCCGAAAAATTGCAAGGTTTGCGTGATGAGCTAAAAGATAAATTACATATTATTATGCGTGTTTATTTTGAGAAGCCCCGTACAAGTATTGGCTGGAAAGGTTTAATTAATGACCCTGACTTGCAAGGAAAATTTAATATAAAAAAAGGTCTTGGTGTCGCACGTAAACTGTTATTAGATTTATCCGAAAAGGGTATGCCCGCAGCGACAGAATACCTTGATTTATTCTCACCTCAGTATATAGCCGATTTAGTGAGCTGGGCGGCAATTGGCGCGCGCACTACCGAGAGTCAGGGGCATCGTGAGTTGGCTTCTGGCGTTTCTTGTCCTATCGGCTTTAAAAATGGTACCAATGGGAGTATTGATATTGCAATCAATGCAATAAAAGCAGCTTCGCAAGTTCATCATTTTTTATCAGGTACTAAAGAAGGATATACTGCTATCTTTGAAACAAGAGGAAATAACGATTGCCATGTTATTCTGCGAGGGGGCACTGATATGACAAATTACGATGAAGAAAGTGTCGGTCGTTCAATTAAAGCACTTTCTGAGAAAAACTTGCTAAATAATCTGATGATTGATTTCAGTCATGCTAATAGTGAAGGTGATTTTCGCAACCAAATAAAAGTTGCTAGCAGTGTTGCTACGCAAATAGCATCTGGTAATAAGGGTATTAGTGGCGTTATGATCGAAAGTCATCTCAATGAAGGCAAGCAGAATGCAGAATCTAAACCGAGAGAAGAGTTAATCTACGGACAAAGCATTACCGATGGCTGTATTGGTTGGGATGATACTGAGGCGGTATTGCGAAAGTTGGCAGATGCTGTTGAACAACGACGTAAGAAATAAAATGATGGATAATCAAGTAAAAATAGAAACGCTTAACACGCAAGATGACGATTTTTGGACGCGTCTTGATGAAATGTTGGCTTGGGATGGTGTCTCCGATGATGCTGTTTTTAACACAGTAACAGGTATTCTTCATCAGGTAAAAGAGCAGGGTGATGCTGCGGTTGTTGATTATACGAATCAATTTGACCGTATGGATGCTGCCAGTATGGCTGATTTGGAAATTTCTAAAGCGTGTTTACAAGCAGCCTTAGAAGGTTTAAGTGAAGAACAACGCACCGCCTTAAAAAAAGCAGCAAGTCGTATCCGTGCATATGCAGAACATCAGAAAATGGATTCTTGGGAATATACCGAGGAGGATGGCACGGTGTTAGGGCAGCAAGTAACGCCGCTTGATCGTGTTGGACTGTATGTTCCAGGTGGAAAAGCAGCTTATCCATCTTCTGTACTAATGAATGCTATTCCTGCAAAAGTAGCAGGTGTGCCAGAGTTAATAATGGTGGTTCCTACACCTGATGGTGAAGTTAATGATTTAGTCTTTGCAGCCGCCATGATTTCAGGTGTTGACCGTGTATTTGCTATCGGTGGCGCACAAGCGGTAGCAGCTTTAGCTTATGGTACAGAGACCATTCCGCAAGTAGATAAAGTAGTAGGACCAGGTAATATCTATGTCGCAACTGCTAAACGCATGATTTACGGCACAGTAGGTATTGATATGATTGCAGGACCATCAGAAATATTGGTGGTGTGTGATGGTGGAACTGACCCCGATTGGATAGCGATGGATTTATTCTCTCAGGCAGAGCACGATGAAGATGCACAATCCATCTTAGTCAGCCCCGATGCCGAATTTTTAGCAAAAGTACAATCGAGTATCGACAAGCTAATTAAAGAAATGCCACGGGCAGAGATTATTCGCAAATCGTTAGAAACGCGTGGTGCTCTTATCCAAGCAAGCAGTATGGACGATGCGATTGAAATCGCTAATTATATTGCACCAGAACATTTAGAGCTATCTGTTGATAATGCGCCAGAAGTAGCCAAGCAAATTCGTCACGCGGGTGCTATTTTTATGGGGCGTTATACCGCAGAAGCTTTAGGTGATTATTGTGCAGGACCAAACCATGTATTACCAACTTCGCGTACAGCAAGATTCTCCTCGCCACTTGGCGTTTACGACTTCCAAAAACGTTCATCAATAATAGGATGCTCAGCAGAAGGGGCTTCAGAATTAGGTAAAACAGCCTCGATATTAGCACATGGCGAAGGGCTTACTGCTCATGCACGCTCTGCGGAATATCGTATTTAAAGAGTAGTAAATCAACCAGTTCAAAGTGTCTCCACTTTTAAAGGCAAGTTTTTATGTCATCATTAAATAGATTAGTTGCGTATACGAACGACTTATTGTCGATTGATAATTTTAAAGATTACGGACCCAATGGTTTGCAGGTTGAAGGCAAGCACGAGATACATCGTCTCATCAGTGGTGTTTCAGCAACAGAAAGTCTTATTGATGCTGCCATTGAAAATGAAGCCGACGTGCTTTTAGTACATCATGGATGGTTTTGGAATAAAGAAAACCCTTGTATCACAGGTGTTAAAAAAAGACGTTTAAAAAAAATGATGGAGCATGATATTAGCTTGCTAGCCTATCATTTACCACTTGATGCACATCCCGTTTTAGGTAATAACGCACAATTAGGCGAGCTGTTCGGGTTTTCTAGCGAGGGCGTAATGGATTCGCAAGGTATCGGCAATTATGGGCGTTTGCGTGAATACACAACTCTTGAAGCTTTGGGAGAAAAAATCGAGCGAGATTTAAAGCGTAAGCCTTTATTAATTAGTGGTGGTGATCATGCTATCCGTAGAGTGGCTTGGTGCAGTGGTGGCGCACAAGGTTGGATTGATAAAGCAATTGAATTAGGTGTTGATGTCTTTATCAGTGGTGAAATATCCGAGCATACGGTACATATAGCAAGGGAGTCAGGAATTCATTATATTTCGGCAGGACATCATGCAACAGAGCGTTATGGTGTAAAGGCTTTAGGTGATCATCTTGCTGCAAAACACGGCTTAGTTCATCGTTTTATCGACATTGATAATCCCGTATAAGATTTTTGATAGTAATATATTATCGGTAAATGCAGTGTGAAATAAAAATTCATACTGCATTTTTTGTTTCGACCATACTGTTTTGATTTTAGTATTTTTCAAAGTAACTAGTCAGCTTGAACTCTATGTTGTCCGATTTCTGGGTTAAAAGTGCTCATTTATACTGAGTAGTTACTTCTCAAATATTTTTAGTACCTGCGCAAAATTAATCTAACCATTTAATCTCCTGTTTTCTGATCCTCTTCGTTATTGCTTTGGTCACATAGCAATGCCTTGAATATTAAAAAAACAGGATAGTAAATTTTGTTAAATTAATTTTGCTTGGGTACTTAATGTGTCTCCGACAATTACGGTATTCGTAGTTGGTTTCCAAAATTACCCTTTTCAGATAAGACTTACTCTCAAGTTTTGTAATTATTTAAGCATTACCTATTCTCTTTGGGATATATCAAAAATATTTATCTACTTTTTGTGGGGGTTATAGGGATTAAATCTTGACCTTAGTATTCACATAAGCGAGGATACTGGCTTTTAAGCATTTGCTTATATGCTATTAAAAAATAGGACTGGTAAATTTTAGACTGAAGATAAAAATATATCGACTGTTTTTTTTTAACTAGATGTTTTTTATAAAAAAAACAACAATTTCATTGTTGTGTAAAAGTTGCTCATTTTTGTGTTTGATTTAGATCAAGTAAATGTAAATTGTTGTGTAGTTATATTGTTTTTTAAATATATTACTGTTGACTTACTTGTTATGAAATAAGTGTCCAGTAGTATGTGACCACATAAGCTTACAAATTGTGCTGAAAAAATGATTGTTTTTACGGTTTAGTTGGCGTTATGGGGTTCCTATTTTTGTTCAATTCGGGAGTGAGTCAGTAATGGCAAATTCAAAAGTAAATAAGGGTCGTAGGCGCTTTCTGATTGGGGCTACCTCAGTAGTAGGAGCCGCAGGAACAGCTGCTATCGCTACCCCTTTTATTATGTCACTAACACCAAGTGCAAGGGCTTTGGCGGCAGGTGCACCAGTGGAAGTGAATGTTTCTAAGATTGAAGAAGGGCAGTTAATACGTGTGATTTGGCGGGGAAAACCTGTATGGATCGTACATCGTTCAAAAGAAATGGTTGAAATGCTGCCAAGCAATGATGCCAAACTTAAAGATCCTGATTCAGAGGTTGCTAGCCAGCAGCCTCAATTTGCACAAAATGAATACCGCTCTATTAAGCCAGAATATTTAGTATTAGTTGGTATTTGTACTCACCTTGGTTGTTCACCAACTTTTCGTCCTGAGTTAGCACCTGCCGATTTAGGTGCAGATTGGAAAGGTGGGTGGTACTGTCCTTGTCATGGTTCTCGCTTTGATCTAGCAGGTCGTGTCATCAAAGGTTCTCCTGCTGGAAAGAACTTGGAAGTACCTCCTTATTACTATAAATCTGACTCAACTATTTTAGTTGGTGAAGTCAAAGGAGTGGCATAATGGGTGGATTAGTCAATTGGATTGATGCTCGTTTTCCTTTAACAAAGGTTTGGAATGAGCACTTGGCGGAATATTATGCGCCAAAAAACTTTAATTCTTGGTACTTCTTTGGCTCTTTAGCCATGCTAGTGCTAGTGATTCAAATTGTAACAGGCATCTTTTTAACGATGCACTATAAGCCAGATACAGCATTGGCATTTACCTCCGTTGAATACATTATGCGTGATGTGCCAGGTGGCTGGTTTATACGCTATATGCACTCAACAGGTGCTTCGATGTTCTTTATCGTTGTTTACCTGCATATGTTCCGAGGCTTACTTTATGGCTCCTTTAAAGGACCCCGTGAATTAGTTTGGTTAATCGGCATGGCGATTTATCTTGCGCTAATGGCTGAAGCATTTATGGGGTACTTACTTCCTTGGGGGCAAATGTCATTCTGGGGTGCTCAGGTAATTATTAACCTATTTAACACGATCCCTTATATCGGTGAAATTGTTTCGCAGACAATTCGCGGTGACTTCGTAATTTCTGATCCTACCTTAAATCGTTTCTTCGCATTCCACGTTATTGCAGTACCACTTATTTTAGTTGGTTTGGTCTTTGTGCATATTGTTGCCTTACACGTTGTTGGTTCAAACAACCCCGACGGTGTTGAGATTAAGAAACTAAAAGACGACAAGGGTATTCCTTTAGATGGTATCAAGTTCCACCCTTACTACAGTGTGAAAGATATTATGGGTGTTGTGGTCTTCTTGATAGTATTTTTTGCAATCTTGTTTTTTATTCCTGAAGGCGGTGGCTACTTCTTAGAGCATGCAAACTTTGAGGCTGCTAATCCATTGAAAACACCAGAGCATATTGCTCCCGTTTGGTATTTTACGCCATTTTACACGGTGCTTCGTGCAGTTCCTGATCCTTGGTATGGAACATTGGCGATGTTTGCTGCGATAGCGGTACTCTTTATTCTGCCTTGGTTAGATAAGAACCCTATTAAATCAATTCGTTATAGAAATACAGCACATAAAATCAATATTGTGTGGTTTGCTGTATTTTTCTTAATCTTAGGTTATTTAGGTGTTATGCCAGTCACCGATTTCTTCCGTGAATTAGGTACACGAGCAACACAAATTTACTTCTTGTTCTTCTTGGTGACAATGGCTCATAGCAGACCTGAAAAGGCAAAATATATACTATGGTTTATCGCTTTATTTGCCCTAGTATTATTCACAGATTGGTTACGTTGGAATGATAGTTTTACAGGTCCGCAACGCCATTATTTCTGGATGATGTTAACCTTACCAACTATTTATTTAGCATCTACTTTGTTATTACCAATGTTTGTATCTCGTTGCAATAAAGAGAAAGAAGTTCCAGAGAGGGTGACAGGATGAGGGAGAGTAAAATGAAATCTATTGTCAAAATGCTTTCAGCAGGTGTCATGACATCATTTCTTGTCGCTTCAGTAGCCAATGCAAACAGTGGTGGTGTTCATTTAGACCCCGCAAATATTGATGTGCATAACAAAACCAGTTTATTGCGTGGTGCAAAAAACTTTGCCAATTATTGTCAGGGTTGTCATTCCTTAAAGTTTAGTCGCGCTAATCGTATTGCGGCGGATACAGGCGTCAGTGATGATCAGATTAAAGCGATTATCTTTACCCGTGATGATGAGAATGAGCCTGTTAAACCAGGCGCGCTAATGAAAAGTGCAATCCCTCAAAAAGATGCCGCAAAATGGTTTGGTACTGCTCCACCCGATTTGTCGCTAGTAGGTCGTTCTCGTGGTGGTGATTGGATTTATAATTATCTAAAATCATTCTACTCAGATAATAGTCGCCCTTTTGGTGTTAATAACACAGTATTTAATAATGTTGGTATGCCACATGTATTATTAGATCTACAGGGTGTTCAAGATCCTGTTTATCGTTATGACTTATTACATCATGGGCATGCTGTTGAAGCATCGTTTAAATCGGAAGAGGAGGCTAAAAAAGCTTTAGAAGAAGAACGTAAATTCGAAGTGGTAAAGCTTGATCTGTTTGGTGAGTCGATTGTTGGTGCTTACGATACAGAGAAAGAAGCAGCTGATTTTGTTGAAGCAAATACAACTTACAAAGTATTGCTCGATAAAAAAGAAGTTGCATCTTTTGAGACTAAAGAGGAAGCAGATAAATATGTTGACGCAAATCCTGTTAATGGTGCTAAATATAAAGTTGTTCCTAAAAGTGCTTACTCTGTAAAAGAATCACATAAAGTAGAAAAGGTAATCGATCACCTAGAGTTAGTAAAGCCAGGAAAGCAAAGTCCTGCCGAATACGAGCAAACAATTCGTGATTTAACTAACTTCTTAGTTTATGTAAGTGAGCCAGCACAGCTAAATCGTAGCAAATATGGTGTGTTTACACTCATATTCTTGTTTATCTTCTTTATCTTTGCGTATTTCTTGAAGAAAGAATACTGGAAAGATGTTCATTAAGATCAATCTAGTGTAGCATCTCAAGCCATTCACCTTATAACAGGTGAGTGGCTTTTTTGTGGGTATTGTTGTATTGCCTATTGTAGTTTTTGTTATATAGGGAGATTTTGAATGAGTTCAGTTGCAAATCGTCGTTCAGTCATGACTTTATTTACCTTGCCAGACTGTATAGATTGTCATCGAGTACGTATTGTATTGTCTGAGAAAGATATCGCGGTTGACATTATTGAGATAGATCCTAATGAAATGCCACGAGATCTTGCTGAACTAAACCCGTATAACACCGCACCTACTTTAATAGACCGTGATCTTGTTTTGTATGATGCTCGCGTTATTATGGAATATCTTGATGAGCGTTTTCCTCATCCTCCTTTAATGCCTGTTGATCCTGTTAATCGTGCGCATTCACGTTTAGCATTATTCCGTGTCGAGAGGGATTGGTACTCTCTCGCAGAAGAGTTAGAAAGCGGTGATGAAGCGCGCATGGATAAAGCACGTGAACAGTTACGCGACAGTGTTATCTCGGCCGCTGAAGTATTTGAAATTAAGCCTTACTTCCTAAGTAATGACTTCTCATTAGTTGATTGTACAATAGCTCCTATTTTATGGCGTCTACCACGTTATAGAATCGATCTTCCAGCATCCGAAGCAAAGCCCGTGATGGATTATATGGATCGAGTATTTTCCCGCGATATGTTCCAAAGCGCATTATCAGACGCAGAGAAAGCGATAAGACCATGATGACATCAAACCGTCCTTATTTGGTAAAAGCCATCTATGAATGGATTATGGATAACAATGTGACCCCCCATATTGTTATTAATGCAATGGATGAAAGCGTAATGGTACCTCAGCAATATGTTGATGAAGGTAAAATTATACTTAATATAAACCCATCCGCTGTACAAGAACTCGTTATAGATGATGAATGTATTATGTTTAGTGCGCGTTTTGGTGGCAAGCCTTACAATATCTATGCACCTATGCGTGCAATAATAGGTATTTATGCTGCTGAAAATGGTGAAGGCATGGCGTTTGAGATTGAAGATTCGCCACCACCTAAAGACCCAGAAAAAAATACACCACCACCGCGAAAAAAACCTACCTTACGAGTAGTAAAATAGCTTATATCTAGTACTCCATTAAGCCAATGCTGTTGGAGTATCTAGGTTATTTCTTATGAAAATATCAATGATAGCCGCGGTGGCACATCATCGGGTGATTGGTAAAAATCAAAAAATGCCATGGCATTTACCCGCAGATTTAGCCTTCTTTAAAAAAACAACATTGGGTAGCCCTATACTAATGGGACGCAAAACCTATGAGTCGATAGGCAGACCATTACCAGGTCGCTTGAACCTTGTTGTTACTCGTAATCCTGATTTGAAAATAGCAGGCTGTGAGGTCGTTACCTCTCTTGAGCAAGCGGTTTTTATGGCGCAAGAAAAATCTAGTGCTAGCAAGGAAATATTTATTATTGGTGGCTCCCATCTTTATAAAAGCTTTTTAGAAAAGGCAGATCGCCTTTATTTAACAATGATTGATGCAGAGATAGAAGGGGATACCTTTTTTCCTGACTATACTCAATACAACTGGAAAGAAGTTGAGCGTATTGAGCATCAAGCAGATGCCAAAAATATTTACCCCTATTCTTTTGTTACACTTGAGAGAATATCTTAAGCTCAAGTATTGTGGTTTCTGTATAAATCGATATAACGTGGTTGATGTACTAGACCTCCTTACATGCTTCATAAATTAAACGCTGAAACCAAGGTAGCTCTCTTAAGGAGTCTAAATCTTTATCTTCTTGTAAGTGTTTACAATGCATTGAGCTAGAGTTAAGGGTGGCTTGCTCTAACCAGGTTTTTGCATCTGAAACATTTCCTTCTTTTGCGTATTGACAAGCTAAGTTATAAATAGACTGATAGTTTTTAAGTTCATCGACTTTTAGTACTAGCTGCTCTATTTGTTGATAAATAAAGATTTTATCAGGATCGTTGACTAGTTCGCTTGCCCCCATATTTTCATCATCGTCATAGGCGTAAATATCTTCAAAATACTCAGGTGCTAATAACATAATCTGATGATAAGTTGCTGATGCCTTCTCCAAATAAATATCATCATTATGATTATTTTCAGCTAGCTTGTAATTACCATAAGCAATATGTAATAAGGCTAGCGTATTGTTTTTATTTTCTGCCAGTAATGTTTCCCAGTACACAATTGCTAGTTGCCACTCGCCTTTATATTCTGCCGCTAAGGACTTTGCTTGCAATATCTCCTCAAAATTAAGATTATCTTCTTTGAGAAGTGTATTGATCAATAGCTTATCGTCATCAGTTGCTTCATATGTCACAGGCTTTGCGAGTAAGTCTTGCAACTCCTTTTCAATCACTTTGCGACGTTCATGGCTTAATTTTCTTTCGTTATCCAGTTTATTAAGTCTTTCTACAAAGTCTTTAAATAGCTCACTATGTGTAGTAACTAAAGTTGATAGCTCATGTGATTGATGTACAACCTGTCCTGATAGCTTGCTAATATTCGATTCTGTTAAATCAACACGCTGTTCTATTTTTTCTGTTTGCGGTCGAAATTTTCGTTGTAGTAGCAATAATGATAAAAGCGATAAGCCCAAAGCAAGTACGCTTAAAGTGGCTAGAAAATACAATAAACCATTATTTTCTTTCGACTCTTTTTTTGCCTTAAGTACACCTAGTTCATGTTGTAATGCTTGCAACTGCTTATCCATTTGAGCCCTTTGCAGTTGTTGTTGTTCTACAAGCTCATTGATACCTAGGCTTTGCTTATTCAAAGCCGTTTTTTGTACCTGCATTTGTTTTGCTAATGATCTGTTTTTTTGCTTTAGTTTATTAATCTCATAGTTGAGTGATAATACCGTTGGTTTTTTTGCAAAAACCTGTGATGAGCTAAACAATAAGCTAATATAGATAAGTACGCAGAGGTATTTGATTTTCATAATATTTATAATAACTGGGGGATAAAGTAGATAGCTCTACTATACGGATATAAAGTAGTTAATATAGACTTTTTTGTTTCCTTTCTGGGGAATTATTAATCCAATTTATATGTTTGTTGTATTCTGTATTGGAAATGTTGCTTGTATTTATAAGCTTTATGCTTCCATTTAAACTAAGGCAAGGTGTAACTAATGGCTTTAAATTTATTATTTAGCCTTATAAAAAGGATCTGCTAATGAAAATTCCTGATTGTTTTTTAACAGTAAAATATGTCGGAGCAAGAATCCCAGGTGTAGAAAATCAGTCTGATTTAAAGCTAGGAGCAAATTGCCAAGTATTTGCTTATGAGCTACTAAGAGTAAATGGTCTAGTAGCCCCTAAGCTTCGTTCAAGTGAGCTATGGAGTGACACCCAATACACCATAAAAGTGAGTGACTTTCAGCCTTTAGATTTAATGCTTTATAACTCCGACAATAATGCTTTTGGTGCACATGTTGGTGTGTATATTGGTGATGGAAAAATCATACATCTTTCCTATCAAAATCAATATGCTGAAATTATTGATCATATAAAAATGAGTGATAATGAAAAGTATCGTGTTTTTATTGGTGCAAAACGAGTATTGACACCAAGCAGTTTTTAGGTATTTCTGATAGCAGTTGCAGTTGTCTAAGTCCTGCCGTCGTTTAATTAACTGATGTTACGCAGTCACTCTTTAGAATAGGTGACTGCGTAACATCAGTTAATAACTTGTACCAAATCCATTATCAGTCTGGTTTCTTAAATCAGGCAAGTCGGTTAATTCATGGATTTGTGATAATGGTCCTTTAGGGAAAAGTTTGTAGAGATACTTTTTGCCTCCTTTATCTGCAAACTCTTGATCCATTACTTTCATTAGTTGTCGTGCATTACGGCAATCTTCGCAATGAGTGTAAAAATCTAGAACAAAATCAACTGCTTCTAAGCGTTCATCTGTTAACTCAATTCCCATTGAGTCAGCGCGCTGCTGTATTGCAGCATAAATCTTGCTTTTTTGTACTCTTTGGTGACCTGAGTTTCTTGGTTGGCTGCGAGGGAAGGTTTCGGCTATTTGTGTGCTTAACATAGTTGCTCCTTGATGTTGTTTTGATTATGTGGGTATTATTATTTCTAATACCTAAATAATAGGAGTAATGTTGGGTCTTTGCTCAAATACCTTTAATTGTGTAGGTATATTTACCTATGTTGCTCTGCAATCAACGAAGAAATTATTTGTCAGTAAATCCATAAGAGTAGCTATACTTAAGTACTCCATCAAACCAAACTTGTTGGAGTACTAGATCTATTGGATACAAACCTATAGGAAACTTAAATTATGCTAAAAAAATTATTGTTATTAATTTGTCTTGTAAGCTTTATTGTTTCTAATGGTTTTGCTGAGTCATCTAAAGTAGGAAAAATAAAAGGGGGAGTTGAGCTTGTTTTTCCTGAGTGGTTTAAAGAAAGTTTTCTTGATTTTAGAGAGGATGCGGCGGAGGCAGGAGAAAATGGGAAGCATTTATTGCTCTTTTTTCATGTGGCGGGTTGTCCTTATTGCAAAAAAATGCTCGATGATAATTTTACCAGTGGGGAGAATGCAAAATTAGTCCAAGCAAATTTTGATTCTATTGATATTGATTTAAAAGGCGGTAAAGAAATAGAGTTTAATAAAGATATGACCGTTACCGAAGCGGATCTCGGTAGGGCATTACAAGTTAATTATACGCCAACTATTTTATTTATGAGTGCAGATAATAAGGTAGTCGCTAGGCTTAATGGTTATCGCTCACCAAGAGAGTTTAGGCAGGTTATTAATTTTGTAAAAGAGAAGGCGTATAAAACAACCGATTTAGCAACGTATCGCCAAAAGCATCTAAATGATACGGTTTATACGCTAAAAGATGATGCTAGTTATGTCACTGAAACCGATCTACAAAAATTATCTAAACAAGATAAGCCTTTAATGATTATATTTGAGGATAAAACCTGTGATGAATGCGAGCGTTTTCATAAAGAGGTATTAGATTTAAAGGAGACTAAAAAGATTTTAAAAAAATATAATGTGGTTCGTTTAGATGCGCTTTCAGATGATCCTATTGTTGATACAGAAGGCAATAAAACGACTGCTAAAGCATGGTTAAAAAAGCGTAATATTAGTTATCGCCCTGCGGTTTTATTGTATTCAGAGGGCAAAGAAATAGAAAAGGTGACAGGTTTATTAAAGTCTTACCATTTTCAACAACTTTTAAACTTTGTTGCAGAAAAGAAATATACAGAGTACGACTCATGGATTGCTTATCTAAATGTGCAGTCTAAGAAGATATTGGAGTCAGGAAAAGATATTGATATATGGAAATAGAATGTTAGGGGGAGAAGTAGCAAACATTAACTGAATTATTATATAAGAATTTTCTAATATGTAGTTTGTTTTTGTGTATAATAAAGGCACTATTTAAAATAAAAAGTTAGACCGTGCCTGAATCTATTGTAACCATTTCTGATTTGCAGTTTTCTCGTGGAGAGCGAGAGATTTTTTCGGCTGTCAATTTGGTTATCCCCAAAGGAAAAGTAACTGCCATTATGGGGCCTAGCGGCACAGGAAAAACAACGTTATTACGCCTAATTGGGGGACAATTAGTCCCTGACCGTGGTGATGTTGTTGTCGAAGGTAAGTCCATTCCCGCCTTGTCAAATAAAGAGCTATATATATCGCGCAAACGCATGGGAATGTTGTTTCAATCGGGCGCGTTACTCACTGATCTAAATGTTTTTGAAAATATAGCCTTTCCTATTCGCGAACACTATGATTTCCCTGAGACGATGATCCGTGATCTCGTCTTTATGAAGTTAGAGATTGTTGGTTTGCGAGGTGCATACAAGCTAATGCCTTCTGAGTTATCAGGCGGCATGGCGCGTAGAGTTGCGCTTGCTAGAGCGATTATCCTTGATCCTGTTTTAATGATGTATGATGAGCCTTTTACAGGGCTAGATCCTATTACACTTGGGACAATCGTTAGTATTATCAAAGAGCTAAATCAAGCTCTTGGCATGAGCAGTGTGGTGGTTTCGCATGATGTGAGTGAAGTGCTTTCGATTGCTGATTATGTACATATTCTTTCAGAAGGTGTTGTTGCTGCCTCGGGGACACCTGAGGAGCTTCGTGAATCTGATTCCGAGTGGGTGAGGCAGTTCCTTCAAGGCTTGCCAGATGGTCCTGTGCCTTTTCATTATCCTGCTAGTGATTATCATCAAGCCTTAAAAGGTGGGTCTCTATGATATTGGAGAGTGTACGCAATATTGGTCATAAGACGCTAAGCATTTTTCAGCGAGTTGGGCAGGCTAGTATTTTTTTGTTGCATATTTTAGGTGGAATAAAAAGCCTATTATTACGCCCTAGTTTAATTGTCCAACAAGTTTATTCTGCTGGTGTTTTATCGCTGCTTATCATCCTTTTTTCTGGCTTATTTGTTGGTATGGTCTTGAGTTTATTGGGCTACGTCACCTTAGTCGAATTTGGTGTAGAAGGTTCGCTAGGTGTGTTGGTGTCTCTGTCGATGATAAGAGAGCTGGGACCTGTACTTGCTGCTCTGCTATTTTCAGGGCGTGCAGGCTCGGCGCTAACCGCTGAGATAGGTTTGATGAAAGCAACAGAGCAATTAGCCAGTATGGAAATGATGGCAGTTGATCCTGTTAAACGTATTGTTACACCACGCTTTATTGCGGGTGTATTTTCCCTGCCTGTTTTGACGGCTATTTTTATGGCGGTTGGTATTTACAGTAGCTTTCTTGTTGGTAGCATATGGCTAGGAGTTGATGAGGGATCGTTCTGGTCGCAGATGCAGGCAAATGTTGATTTTCAGCACGACTTAATCAATGGCTTTATTAAAAGTTTTGTCTTTGGCGTTGTCGTCATGTGGATTGCTGTTTTTGAAGGTTATCACGCCATACCGACATCAGCAGGTGTTAGTGAGGCAACCACACGCTCAGTTGTGTATTCTGCCCTCGCTATATTAGGGCTAGATTTTATACTAACCAGCATCATGTTTGGTTTATAGGATGTTTTAAGAATGAGATTATCAAAAACAACAGAAATCATGGTTGGCATCTTTGTCTTGTTAGGCTTTATTGCTGCATTTCTATTGGCATTAAATGTAACGAACTTAGGTAACTTATCATCAAAACAAAGCTATGATGTAAAAGTCTACTTTGACAATATAGGTGATCTAAGAACACGCGCAAAAATATCAATGTCAGGAGTTAAAATAGGGCGTGTTAGTCGTATTGCTTATAATCAAGAAAGGGGGCAAGCAGAGGTAACCATGACGCTCGACTCGCAATATAAACTAAGCATTGATACGCAAGCTAGTATTTATACCGCAGGATTATTGGGAGAGCAGTATATTTCCTTGGAACCTGGTGCAGAAGATGAAGTCTTAAAGTCAGGGGATGTGATTACATTAACGCAGTCAGCAATGGTACTAGAAGAAATTATTGGTAAAGTAATGGTAAATCTAACCTCAAAATAAGGTAACTACTCAGCTTACCCTCTATTTTGCCCGATTTCTACGTTAAAAGTGCTCTTTATGCTTATAAAATCCGCCCTTTTGCCTTGAACTCGAACAAAGTAGAGCACAATCTGAGCAGTTACCGATTATGCTGAGTAGTTACATACGTTTTTTATAAAAAACACTGTTATTAAGTGGGAGAGCTCTAAAGAATGAAACATTTAAGTAAGATAATTATTTTATTTTTAATATTCAGTTTTACATCCATAGCAAGTGCTAAGAATGTAGCCGCCGAAACAGCGGTATTAAAAGCA
>Ga0256832_1001250_pt1 | contig 17044 bp, 13 predicted proteins | sample 134614metaG_FD_190534 | JGI IMG/M metagenome (GOLD analysis project Ga0256832, IMG submission 190534) | Hydrothermal vent microbial communities from Lau Basin, Pacific Ocean - 134-614 | ecosystem: Environmental > Aquatic > Marine > Hydrothermal vents | place: Pacific Ocean: Lau Basin | collected...
TGATTTTAATAATTAATGGATGGACTTGGATTAATTTTTTGTAATTGTTAAAAATTCTTCTTCCAGACTTTGTTTCCTCACGACAAAATGGGAAAGGAGCAATCCGGTATCAAAAGCTTTACGACTTATCAATTCAACAGGAGTGTTTTTATCAACGGTACAAATCCAGTAATTATCTTTTTTACTTGTTTTTTTGATTGGTTTGAAATCTTCCAAAAACTGTTCTAATTTTTCATTGTCATAAGCTCCTATTTCTATCAAATAATTATCAGATAGCAATTCACCTACCATCCCCGTTGAGAGAAGTTTTCCGTTTTTAATAATTGCTACATGAGAGCATATTTTTTCTACTTCATCCAAAATATGAGATGCCATTATTACTGATCTGCCGGATTCTGCGACACGTTTTAAGATGTTTCTGACTTCAGCTATTCCTTTAGGATCAAGACCATTTGTCGGTTCATCAAAAATAACAACCTCAGGGTTTCCAATCATAGTTGCAGCAATAGCCAGCCTCTGTTTCATCCCCAAGGAATAGGTTCTGAACTTTGACATTTTTCTGTGTTCCAAATTGACTAATCTCATTACTTCATCAAAATCAAAGTCCTTAATTCCTTTAATTTTTGCAACTATTTTAAGATTATCTATGCCGGTTTTGTATGGATAAAAATTGGGTGTTTCAAGTATAGCACCTATCTTTTTTCTCGGATTTGAGCCAAATTGTCCACCAAACCACTCATAACTGCCTGAATCCGCTTTTAAAATTGAAAGTATAATCCCTAAAGTTGTGGTTTTTCCACTTCCATTTGGTCCAAGAATGCCATATATATCACCTCTCTTTACTTCTAAATTCAAATTATCAAGAGCTTTTATAACTCCATAGCTTTTCGATAAATTGCGAATATTTAATATTGTATCCATAATATATTTGTTTTGAATGCCCAAAAGTATATATTTTAGTTTGTTTTACACAATCAATAAGATGAATAGCTTGAAATAATAGATTAATATCTGAATATTGTGTCTTATAGAGGAAGAATTTATCTTTTAATATTAAAGATTTGCAACATTCATCTATCTTTGCGTTTCAAAAAAAAGGAGATGGAGAATAAAGCAGAAAAAATAAAGCCTTATGACCGTGATGCTGACAAAAAAGGTCAGATTGAAAAAATGTTTGATAATATTGCAGGAAAATATGATTTTCTGAATCATGTTTTGACATTGGGAATCGATAAGGGCTGGAGAAAAAATCTAATTAAGATGATGGCTTCTCAAAAACCAAATTTGGTTTTGGATGTTGCGACAGGAACAGGTGATTTGGCAATTTTGGCTGCTAAAACAGTTCCCGGGTTGCATGTTAAAGGCTTGGATTTATCTCAAGGTATGCTTGAGGTAGGTAGAGATAAGATATTAAAAAATAATCTACAGGATAGAGTAACTATGATCCATGGAGACTCTGAGAATTTGCCTTTTGATGATAATGCTTTTGATGCTATCACAGTTGCATTTGGAGTAAGGAATTTTGAAAATTTGGGTAAAGGGTTAAAAGAAATGAACAGGGTGCTTAAACCCAATGGCAATTTGTATATCCTTGAGTTTTCAAGACCTAAGAATTTTTTATTTAGAAAAGGGTTCAATCTTTATTTTAAATACATATTACCATTTATAGGCAAAGTTACCTCTAAAGATCCTAAAGCATATAAATATCTTTTTGAATCTGTTCAAGCATTCCCTGCGTATGAAGATTTTTTAAATATTTTGGAGAATGCCGGATTCAAATCAAATAATTATAAAATACAGTCGTTAGGAATCTGTTCAATATATAGTGGAAAAAAATGAAAAAGGAATTAATTTTAATATTTGGTTTATTATTTTTTGTGATTTTTGGTGCAAACGCTCAAAGATCAGGGACGAGGTCTTTGATGAATTTCTCACATCATAAAGTAAAACCTTATTATTTTGGAATATCTCTTGGTTATAATAGATCGGATATGCTGCTTAAGAAATCCGATTTTTTTGTAAAAGAATCGAAGTATTTGGTTGTTGAACCAAGTAAAGGTGTTGGATTTCATGTGCAGATGATAGTGAATCTTAAATTGGGCAATGATTTTGATCTTAGAGTTCTGCCAGGATTCTCATTTGCTGATAAAAAAATTGAATATTTCAATAATTTATCAGGAAAAGTGGTAAAGGACAAAAGGTTTGAGGCAGTATATATAGATGTGCCTTTTTTAGTCCGGTACAAATCCCAACCATACAATGATATGCGGGCATATGCTATAACCGGAATAAAATATACTTATGATGTTAATTCAAACTCCAAAGCCAGAAACAACCAGGATTTGATTAAAATATCTCCTCATGATTTTCAATTTGAAATTGGAGCCGGACTTCAGTTCTTTTTTCCCTATTTTATATTTTCACCGGAGTTGAAGATTTCAACCGGTATTGGCAATGTTCTTTTGTATGATAATGAATTAAAAGAATCTAAAGTCTTAGAGAAAGTATTGACAAATCTATTCTCAATTTCATTTCACTTCGAAGGCTGATTTATATTAATAGGGCTGCTTGATTTCCTGTGTTAAAAATCAAATCTATAATGCTTGCATTGGGGAAAAATCCGGTTTTGTATTCAAAAACTTGCGCATATTTTTGTGTGTAGTGGCTGGATTCGTTTTTTAAATCTATGACAGGGGAGTAAATATCCCTTAAATCTAAATATTCAGAATTGTATTTTTTTATATAATCTTCAGTGAAATTAACAGGTGTGTCTATTTCGAGTATGCCTGTTACAAAATCACGCAGGTCATTGTTTAGTTGGAAAAGAAACTGATGTTTTTTATGGAAAATGTCCAAAAGCTCTTCGATATAAAATTCAAAGAAAGGTGAAGAATTATAGCAAGTATTCAATGTATTTTTGATATTGGAAATCCAGTTTTTGTCATAAGATATTTGAACATTAGTAAAGGGGGTATTCCGGTTTTTCCCTTTTTTTAATGGTATCGAAATGGATAATGGACCGTTTTGCGATAAAATTATAAACCTATTTCTATATGTTCGCTTATTGTAGTTGTCAAATTGCTCAATAAGAATTTCACTTGATGCCCGGAATTTACTCCAAATATATACAGGAGGCAGAATTTGATTTTCAATCACTATTTTCATTTTGCAAAAATAGTTATTAATAAGATTATACCAAATAATTTTCATGATCATGACCAAATCCAAGACTCAGAAGCTCGAAGAGATTCTGAAGCTGGATTTAAAAAATATTTATTATTTTTTATTTAGAAAAATTTATAAGGAATTGGGAAAATAGGATTGTTTTATTTTTTTCATAGAATAAATTTCAAGTTAGTAAAGTTCTTCTAAATTATCAGATAGTAAATGGTTTGTGTTAGTTATCCCGGAAATACTCTGTTTGTATAAATTAAATATAGTGAGATTTTTTTAAACTATATTGCCAAAATATGCCTGTATTTTAACTAAAAGCCTTATTTTTGTACGGTTGCTAAATTTGAAGTGAAAATGAGATTATTGATTCCATTTATTAAATTGGATAGTTTTTTTCCTGAAGATATGTATGTCAAAGGAGAAGCTATGATTGATAACAAGGAAATTTCCTTGTTTACCGAGCTGTATAAGGGGAAGGTGCTCGTGGTCTTTAAAGATTCCAATAAGGTTGAGATGCGTTTCAATAAGGAGAGTATTGTCGATGTTAACTGTACTTGTGACACATACAGGATGAAGAAAGCCTGTCCTCACTTGTTGGCTTCGGCTTTGGAAGTGAGAAAAAAGGTTGATAAATTGGTAGAAAAACCAAAACAAAGGAAAACAAGAGTTGTAAGAAAAAACAAAAGCAGGTTTAATGATATAATAAAAGACTTGGATATAGATGAGTTGAAAGGATTTATCAAGGCATATGCCGGAAAAGATAAAAATTTCAGATTGTTTTTCGAAGCATTTTTTATGAATAAGCTGAAAGATAATAATATTCAAAGCTCATATGGAAGTCTGTTGGATGAAGTGCTACCTCCATCATCTGATGTTAATGTTAAGTTTACCAGACAACAGATATCCTTGCTTACCGATATTTCAAAAGATTTAATCAATCAATACAAGGATGAAATTAGTCTTAAGAGATTTACGGATGCATTTGAGATAATCAAGCATTTGCTAAACAAATTATCATATGTTACAAGCAAGATTAATAATGATAAATTAAATGAATTGCTATTTGATATTCATGCTTCATTCTTTATGATGTTTGATGAAGGACTTGCTCCTGAATTAAAATCAAAAGGTTATGAATTTATTTATGAAATGATTGAAAAATCTTATTATTTTTATCAAAATGAGAATGATTTGATTCATTTGTTTTTATCCACAAATCCACTTCAAGATGATTTTGATAAGTTTACTGAGGTTTTGAGGAAAAAGATAATGGTCATCAGGGATGATTTTCAAAAGAAATATTATATTTCGTTTTATGTAGGTCTCAAAAGACGCTTTGGAAAGTTGGAAAATGATTGGTATAAATTGTATTTCAAAGATATGGCGGACTTCATGGAAATATCAAATCTCATGCTAAAAGAAGGGTTTTCAGCAGAACATGAAGATTTGCTTAAAGAACTTTACTCGGAAGGTATTATAAGTAAGAGATTGTTTTTGGATAGTCAATTCAGGATATCGCTTATACTCAAAGATTATGAAAGAGTAGGGTATTTGGCTTTTGATATTTATGATAATACCGGCGATTTTAGATATTTGAAAAGAACTAAAGATAGTATTGGATCTTTTTCCAAACCGGTTTTGAAGAAAATAACTAAGTTGGTCAAAGAAAAAGCCAATGAAGAAGAACAATTGACATGGCTTGTAATGACAAATAACAGGAAAGAATTGATAAAATATCTTCATGAAAAAAATGATATTGCTTTGATTCAAAAATATGAAATAGATATTTTTAAAAATAATCCTGAGGAATTGGAAAAACTGTATTTGAGTCATATACACGATTATCTCGAATCACATTTTGGTGAAAAGAGTGCGGAATATGTTAAAGCATTGATTTATCACTTGAGAAAAATAGAAGCTAAAAAGATAGCTTTTAATATTGAAAAAAATCTTTTTGATACTTTTAGTTCCAGAAAGAGATTTCTTCGAGATTTAATGGGAATTTAATTTTTTTAATTTTTTTTAAAATATTATTTGAAAAATAAAAATATTAGTTATACCTTTGCACCGCTTTAGTAAAACGGCCCGTTCGTCTATCGGCTAGGACGCCAGGTTTTCATCCTGGTAAGAGGGGTTCGATTCCCCTACGGGCTACAAAAGGAGATAAGTTTTTATCTCCTTTTTTTTATTCTGTACATATTTAATTGACTGTATTAATTGGAGTACCATTTAAAAAAGCACTGATGTTTTCAACTACACCATCCAGTAGTCGCTTTCTCGCTTCAACACTTGTCCAAGCTTGATGAGGAGTTATAATGCAGTTGGAACAATGCAATAAAGGATTGTCAGCCTTTGGTGGTTCTGAAGATAATACATCCAAACCGGCAGCTTTAATTATCTGATTATCCAGAGCATTTTTCAAATCCGATTCATTTATCATTTTACCCCTCGCAGTATTAATCAAAATGGCATTAGTTTTCATAAGTGCCAGAGTATTCTTATTGATAAAGTTTAGATTTTCTTTGGTTTGAGGAGCGTGTAACGAGAGAATATCACTTTGTTTTAATAGATCATCTATATCGGCATGTGTTACATAAGGGGGATATCCTTTGGCAGGGTTCTTTCTGTTTGCTATTATATTCATCCCAAATGAGTTAGCTATTTTTGCTACTTCGGAAGCTATTTTGCCAAATCCATATAGTCCCAGTGTTTTGCCTGAAATCTCACTGATTGGAAAATCCCAGAAAGTAAAATAATCATTATTCGCCCATCTGCCTTTTTTTACCTCATTACTGTGGTATTCTACTTTATTGGTCAATGCAAAAATCAAAGCAAAAACATGTTGAACCACTGATTTTGTGCTATAATCTCTAACATTGCTCACTATAATTCCTTTTTCTTGGGCAAATCCGATGTCTATATTGTCAAAGCCTGTAGCTGATTCACAAATAAACTTTAGTTTTGGTAGTTTGGAAATAATATCTTTATCAAATCCGGATTTATTTATTACGACTATTTCCGCATCTTTTGCCCTTTCAACGATTGATTCGTATGGGGTATTGTCGTAAATTTTTACATTTCCAAGTGTTTTTATTTTATCCCAAGATAAATCACCCGGGTTCATTCCTTTTCCATCAAGTATTACTATTGTATTATTCATTTTTTTGTTTTTAATATTTTTGCATATAAATCAAAATCTTCAGCATCAGTTATTTTTACTTGTACAAAGTCTCCGATAGGCAAACTCTTCGTAGATTCAATCAGGACTTCGTTATCTACTTCAGGGCTATCGTATTGAGTTCTGCCGATATAGAAATCCCCCTCTTTCCTATCTATAAGGACTTTCATCTCTCTATCTATCTTATCGATATTTTTATTATACGAAATCTCTCTTTGAACTTCCATCAATAATGATATCCTGTGATTTTTTTCTTCATCAGATAAATTGTCTTCTAGCAAATATGCACTTGTATCTTCCTCATGTGAATATTCAAAAGCACCCACTCTATCAAATTGCATGTCTTTGACAAATTCCAATAACTCATCAAAGTTCTCTTCTGTCTCTCCGGGAAATCCGACGATAAAAGTAGTTCTAATAGCAATATCAGGAATCTTTTTTCTGGCATAGTCAATTATTTCAATCGCATCTTTCTTAGTTGCATATCTTTTCATCCTTTTCAATACGGAATCACTTGTATGCTGGAGTGGGATATCGAGATAATTACATACTTTATCGTATTTTGCCATAGTATCAATCAATTCCATAGGGAAGCTGCCCGGATAAGTATAATGAAGCCTAATCCACTCTATACCTTGGATTTTCACCAATTCATCCAGAAGATTGCTTAAACTTCTTTTTTGGTAAATATCTAAGCCATAATATGTTAATTCTTGAGAGATAAGAATCAATTCCTTTACTCCTTTTTTTGCCAGATTTTTTGCTTCATCTACTATAGCTTCTATTTCTCTGGACTTGTGTTTTCCTCTCATTAGAGGTATAGCGCAAAATGCACAACTTCTGCTACATCCCTCTGCTATCTTTAGATATGCATAATGAGCCGGAGTAGTAGGCATCCTCTCACCGAGAAGATTCTTCTTATAATCAATATTGAATTTGGTAAGGACATCTGAAATATTGGTGCCAAAATAGCCGTCAACTTCTGGAATTTCCTTTGCTAAATCATCTTTGTATCGTTGGGATAGACAACCCGTAACATAGAGGTTTTTTATTTCTCCTTTCTTTTTTAATTCTACAAAATTCAAAATTGTTTCTATTGATTCCGCTTTTGCATCATGAATAAAGCCACAAGTATTTATTATAATTGTGTCTGTGTCCAAATCTCCTTTTTCGTGACTCGCCTCATGTCCGTCATTTTTCAAATGAGTAATTATATTTTCAGAATCAATAAGGTTTTTTGAACAACCAAGGGTTATAACGGTAGTTTTTGTCTTTTTTGTTTTCATCAAGTTTTTTTATTGAAAAATTAACGGTAGCTAAAAGAAATAATATAGATTTCAATAGTTCCATTATATTTTCTTAGTGTATGCAAGAAAAACGCTGATTCTCATTCAAACCATATTCCTAAAGTCAAGATAAATTTGGTGTTTCTCTTTCAAATTATGCTTCCAAAATTAATAACAATACCATTATTAGATATGTTTTGAATATTATCAGGAAAAAGCTTGAAACATTAAAATCTAAAAAACATATTGGCATATATAGATGCATTAAAAATTATTAGTTTTTAGGAAAAATGCTTGTGCTTTTACGGCTTGCAGCTTCCTCCTTTTTAAGGGAGGATTGAGGTGGTTTCAATAAAATCATCATACTCATCATAGTCAAGTGGATTGGGAATACTTCCTTTGAATGTTTCAATTTCTCTTCTCTCCTTTTTAGTAGGTCTTCCTTGTCCTTTTTCACGGTACTCAGTACCTTTAGCATTGATATACCAGCTTTCAAATTTTTGTAATTCTTTTTCCGGAGTAATGTCCTTGTAGCATTCTATTGCGAGAGGATATGAAACCCTTTTAGATATCAGTTTCAATACTTTTATACTAAAATTAATCCCATTTTTTCTTACTATTAATGTTTCCCCACCTCTTAACTCATAGGATGCTTTAAGTACTCTTCCATCTGATTTTTTTACATATCCCGCTTTACAAAATTTGGTGGAAATGGATCTGGTTTTAAATATACGCACACTCCATAGCCATTTATCTACTCTAACCATGTTTATTCTTCTAATTTAGGATATTGGAGTTTCATTTTTTCTAATGCGTGCAACACTATTTTTGCAACATAATAATTTCGATACCATCTTTGATCAGCCGGGATGATATGCCAGGCGATTTCACATTTATTCAAAACATTTTCATAGGCATCAATGTATTGTTCCCAGAGTTTAGACTCTTCCCAATCACCTGGATTGTGTTTCCAATTTTTTTCTAGCAAATCTTTTCTTTCTTGTAATTTTTCTTTTTGTTTTTCGTGCGAAAGATGCAAATAAAATTTTAAGATTTTGGTATTATTATCTTGTTTCAAAAGCCTTTCAAAATTATTGATTGAGGCTATTCTTTGATCGACTTTTTCATCATTAATCCAATGATGTACTCTTTGGATTAATACATCTTCATAATGGGATCTGTTAAATATTCTTATTTGTCCTTTGGCTGGAACAATTTTATGAACACGCCAAAGAAAATCGTGAGACATTTCAAGAGGAGTAGGTTTTTTGAATGAATATGCACAGGCTATACTTGGACTTACATATTTGAAAACCTCTCTTGTAGTTCCGTCTTTACCGCTGGAATCCATTCCTTGAAATACAACAAGCAATGCATGACTTTTATCTGCTTCATAAATCCGACTCAATTCACCTATCTTTTTAGCTATTTCCTTTGTTTTTTTCTTAATCTTCTTCTTCTTTAAACCTTTGGGAGCTCTTGTTGAAAATTTATTTAATTTTATCATTATTTATATTTATTTTAATCAAACTATTTTTCAAAATTACAAAAAAAATGAGAATCATTTTAATTGTCTTCATTCTTATTTGAAATTAATTCAGCATTATAAAAGGGAATGCACTAACAATAGGTGCATTTCATTATTTCGCATTGCGAGTTCTGTCCATTGATTTTATGGAAAGATAAAATTTCCCCGACAGGGGATAAATGTGAATAACCTTGGGTGAAACCCGCGGCACCCGAACAAGTAGAGTACAAATCCGGAGGAGTTGAATATCCATACAACATAATAATTGATAATTGAACACCTCTCGGCGTTCCATATCCCCTCTCACATTTACCCCGCATTTCATACGGGGCTAATCATATTAAACTACTGTCGTGGTTTTGCTCTCTCATATAAACCAAGTATTTTATAAGAAAATGGCAATATTATCTTTCTTTTGATTTTATAGGGAAAGCGAAAAAATGAAATGCACCCCTAACAATTCAAAGGAAAAAGGAATAAAACTTAATTCTTATTTTAATGTGCTAATAATGTAAAATTAGCTAATGAAATATATAGAGAATAAACAATTATGTACTGATATTGTTAAATGTAACGAATCATAATAGCAAATCTATACCATTTTAATGAATAAAAGAAGAAAAATATCAGATTGGTTGCCAATCACGATGAAGGAGGTGAAAGCCAGAGGGTGGGAGCAATTGGATGTGGTAATTTTTTCCGGAGATGCATACGTTGATCACCCTGCATTCGGTGCTGCTGTAGTAGGAAGACTAATTGAATCAAAGGGGTATCGAGTTGCTATTGTTCCACAACCAAATTGGCGTGATGACCTCAGAGACTTCAAGAAAATGGGTAAACCCAGACTGTTTTTTGGAGTGACTGCCGGAAACATGGATTCAATGGTCAATCATTATACTGCCAATAAACGGCTTCGATCTAATGACGCATATACTCCGGGAGGAGAGAAAGGATATAGACCGGATTATGCAACTGTGGTATATACAAGGATATTGAAAGAGTTATATCCCGATACTCCTGTTGTATTGGGAGGGATAGAAGCTTCTCTGAGGCGATTGACTCATTATGACTATTGGTCAAATGAGTTGAAACCCGGGATATTATACGATGCAAAGGCTGATATTTTGCTCTATGGTATGGCTGAAAGAGCTTTGTTTACTATTTTGGACTTTCTTGATTCAGGCTATAAATTGAATCAGTTGAAATGTATCCCCCAAACTGCTTTTCTCGACTCAAAAATCAAATATGAACCCTGTGAGATTTGGGAAGAAATCGAATTAGCTTCACATAATCTTTGCAAAAAAGATAAAAAAACATTTGCAGCTAATTTTAAGCATATTGAGAAAGAGTCCAATAAAATGCACGCAAAGCGAATTTTGCAAAAAGTGGATAATGATATGATCGTAGTTAATCCACCTTTCCCTCCAATGACCGAACAAGATTTGGATTCCTCTTTTGATTTGCCTTACACAAGAATGCCTCATCCAAAATATAATAAAAGAGGAACTATTCCTGCTTGGGAAATGATTAAATTTTCGATAAATATGCATCGCGGTTGTTTTGGTGGTTGCAGTTTTTGTACTATATCTGCACATCAGGGGAAATTTGTAGCCAGCAGATCAAAAGAATCTATATTGAAAGAAGTCGAAGAAGTAACGAAAATGGATGATTTCAAAGGCTATCTGTCTGATTTGGGAGGTCCATCTGCAAATATGTACAAGATGAAAGGTAAAGACCTATCGATTTGCGCCAAATGCACGGCCGCTTCCTGTATATCACCGGTCGTTTGTGATAATCTTGATACTGACCATAAGCATTTGATTGAGATATATGATGCTGTCGATAAAAATCCTAAAGTAAAAAAAGCATTTATTGGCAGTGGGATACGATATGACTTACTTGTGAAAGATTTCAATAAAAAAACAAATCATAAGTCAGCTGACGAATACCTTGAAAAAGTAGTTACCAGGCATACTTCAGGTAGATTGAAAGTCGCACCTGAGCATACTTCTGATAAGGTATTGAAGATAATGCGAAAACCATCATTCTCAAATTTTAAAAAGTTTAAAGAGCGATTTGAATATTTTAATGAAAAACATGGACTAAAACAGCCTCTTATTCCTTATTTTATATCAGCTCACCCGGGAAGTACCGATGAAGCTATGGCAGAATTGGCAGCAGAAACAAAGGATTTAGGCTTCAGATTAGAGCAAGTTCAGGGCTTCACTCCTACGCCAATGACTGTCGCTACTGTGATATATTATTCAGGATACCATCCTTATACTCTTAAGCCTGTCTATACTCCAAAATTATTGCATGAGAAAAAAAGCCAAAATCTATTTTTCTTTTGGTATAAGAATGAGAATAGAGGTGTATTGATTGCTAAACTTCGCAAATTAAATAGAGAAGATTTGATAGAAAGATTTTTCCCAAGCAAAAAGTCTTTTATTAAAAAATCAAAACGAAAGAAAACTTTCAACAAAAAGAAAAAGAGTTTTCGATAATGTTTTTCTACCTTATAAAATTAACTTTAATCTGTTTCAGCGATTTTTCAATATCTTCAGTTGGTAACAAACACGCTCCGTCAATACAAGTGTAAATTAACGTTTTACCGTCAATATATCTGTCCTTAAGCAAAGGAATCGTACTTTTTACTCTACTTGATGCGATTATTTTATTAGGGATATATTTTTCCAAAATCTCTTTTGTCGCTTCGTTTGCATTGTCACCAACTATCGCAATTTCATAAAATTCACCGATAAAATCGCTGTAAAGCAAAAGCCAATTTGAAAAACCTGAACCATAAGATTTAGCCTGTACAATTATATTTTTCACCATTTGCAAAGATATTTCCCTATAGGATTTATTCTCAAAATAATGACTTAATCTAAATAGATTATTTGCCATAATAGAATTTGAACTTGGAATAACTCCATCGTATGTTTCAATCTTCCGGGTAATCATTTCGGGGTCTTCATCGGAGGTGAAGAACAACATCCCACTATCTTTATCAAAGAAATGCAATAAAGTATAGTCAGTCAATTTTTTTGAAAGGTCTAACCATTTTTTATCTGATGTGATTTGGTATAGCGAAATAAAAGCATCAATTACCAATGCATAATCCTCGAGATGAGCATTGATTGTGCTTTTACCCGATTTGTAATTATGATAAAGACTCAAATCGTCTTTTAGTTGATAATTAAGTATAAATACTGCGTTTTTAAGTGCGATATCAAGAAAATGTTTATCACCAAATGTATTGTAGGCATCAACATATGCTTTTAGCATCAATGCATTCCAAGATGTAAGTGTTTTATCATCAAGTCTTGGTTTAGACCTTTTGCTTCTATACTCAAAAAGTTTCTTTTTCCATTCCGATACTTTTTGCTTTAATTTAACATTGTCAATATTATATTCTTCTACAAACTCTTTATCTGTTTTGTTTTTAATCAAAACATATTTGCCACGCTCCCATTTCCCATAACTATTTACATTATAATACTCCTTAAATAGAGGATAATCCCCTCCGAGGAGTTGTTTTAATTCATCTTTTGTCCAGACATAGAATGCTCCCTCTTCAAGGTGTCCTGTTTCGTCTTCACTGTCTGCGTCAAGTGAAGAATAAAAATTGCCATTATTGCCCATCAGTTCTCTTTCAATAAAATTCAAAGTTTCTAATACAATATCCTTATATGTATTATTGTGGTTTAAGCGATATGCACTTGAATATAAACTCACTAATTGAGCATTGTCATAGAGCATTTTTTCGAAATGAGGAATATGCCATTTGCCATCTGTTGAATATCTTGCAAAGCCACCTCCTATATGGTCGTAGATTCCCCCTTGAGCCATTTTATTAAGTGTGAGTTCAACAAATTTTAATATCTTATTGTCATTATTTTGAACTGCGTATCGCAAAAGGAATTCATAATTATTGGGTAGGGGAAATTTGGGTGCTCGTACAGTACCTCCGTATTTGTAGTCAAAACTATTATCCCATTTATCTACTATTTCTTCTAGGGTTTTAGACCTAAATTCTACTTGTTCATCATTTGTTTGTATCAAATCAACCTGCTTTACTTTACCGGTTAATCCCTCTGCATATTCGACCAACTGCTCCGGATTATCCTTATACATATCTGCCAATTGCTGCAAAGCGTTCATCCACTTATTTTTTGGAAAATATGTGCCACCCCAGATAGGACGACCATCGGGTAGGGCGACTACATTCAAAGGCCAACCACCTCTTCCGGTTAAAATCTGAACAGCTGTCATATACACTTGATCAATATCCGGCCTTTCTTCACGATCGATTTTGATTGAAATAAAATTATCGTTCATAAGTTTTGCAACTGTAGTATCTTCAAAACTTTCGTGTTCCATTACATGGCACCAATGACAGGCTGCATAACCGATTGAGATAATCAATAATTTATTCTCTTTTTTTGCTTTTGACAAAGTTTTTGGACTCCAAGCATACCAGTTTACCGGATTATGCGCATGTTGTAATAGATAAGGGCTTGTTTCATTAATAAGTTCATTTGTATATTTATGCTCTTTCATATTTGATTTGTTTGTGCTATTCTGACTTTTACAGCTTAAGAAGCTGAGTATTATCAAAAGTATTTGAAATAATTTATTCATTCCTAATCTTTTGATTATACAACAAATTTTAAAGGAAATAGATGAGAAAACCCTTATTTATAGGGTGAAATGTCATTCATCCTACATTTTAGGACAAAAATTATGCGAAATTGCACAGTGCAGGAAATATTACAAATTGTCCTCTGAGATATATTTTTATGTAATCATTATTTGGTAGAGACAATGTTTATTGTCAATCAATTTTTTCACCCAATCTTAAAGCAATCAATATATTACACGTATCTTCTATAAGTATAAAACAATTATATACTGAAATATACTCAAGTTAGTTGTAAATAACTCGAATTTTAATATATTAAAAATCAGGAAATTATACATTAGTTTATTTGTTTTTTGAAATAATTTATCGTATATTTGTCTTGTAATTAAGAGCTTATTACAATGGTAGCAACAAGCAACAAGCAACAAGGTGGCGATCCCCTTTGTATTCAACTTGATATAGATGAATCAAAAATTAAGACTAATGTAGATGAAGTAGAGATTTTAGCTGAAGATATTTTTGTTTTACATAAGCCAAGATTTTATGATGATCATCTTAAAATCACACCATTTTATAAAAGAAGGCGGTCAAATAAGAACGATTGATCTATCATTAAAAAATTAAATCATTTTGGGTAGGGATTAATTAAAATTCCTACCCATTTAACTATTGAGCAATGAAAACATATTTTATAATTATTGTATTTTTATTAACTTCAAATACATTTTATTCGCAAAGGTTAAATTTGCAACAATGTGGAGCATATTATTTATCTTATGTTGAAGTGGCTGCGCCATATTCTAAAAAAAGCTATCACGATGTAGGGTTTATTCAATTATCATACTTTCAAAAAATCAAACCGGTTATTTCTATAGGATTAAGATTCTCGTACTATGATCCTTTTGTTTCGTTCAATATTGATGACTATCCTTATTCTGACTTAATTTCAATTGGAAAAGCCTCAGGTACCTTTTATAATTTGACTTTTCTTGTATCTTGTAAATACTCTATCCTAAACAGGTTGAGATTTAATACTTATCTTGGAATTAATAATTCTTATTACAGAGATTATTATGGGCTTGTTATTGAAGGTGGTATAGGTTTGAATTCAGATGATCCCATACAGGGCATAGATAAAGAAACAGGTTATGAGGGATTTCAATTTAGACCTGAAGTTTCTGTTGGAATAGAATGGCTATTTCTAAAGTATTTTTCTTTGGAAGCAAATGTGGCTTATATTCAAGGTACAAGAAGAATACAGGATTATGAAATTAGATATACTTTGATGGATAGTGAAGAATATTATGCTAAAAATTACTCAAATGGCACAATGTGGATGCCATCAATCGGTTTATCATTTTATTTTGGTGGTTATAATAAAGATGAATTGAATAGAAAGAAAAAGAAAAAAACAATTTCAAATAAAAAAAGAAGAAAAATTTATAAGTAATCTCTTTAAGATAAATCCCGCTATGAAGCGTGACCACCTCTTGCCAAATTGGACGAAATCAATGAATAACAACTGCTCCGAGGCAAAGGTGTCCCCACCTCTTGCCGAATAAGACGGAATAAGAAATAAATAAAGCAAAAAACAGCACATAATAATAATCCTAAAATCTATAGAATATCAACCATCTTGAAAACAAAGCTTACAAAAATAACATAAAAATAATCCTAAACCCCATTCATCCTAAAATTATTAGTCAAGACAGTATGAAGGATGTTATTGTCTATAAAATAACAAAGTAATGGAAAAATCCGTTAGTTTTACAGAGGGTAGCGATATTTTCTTGAGTGTTGCTTCATTGAAATCAGGAGTATACTCAAACCATTTAGCTTTTTGGGAATATTGACAAATTTATTTTTTTCAATATCGAGGCAAAATCAATAGGAATAGCCAATGCTATTGCTATTGATTTTAACGAAGATAGTGAGAAAAAGAAAGTGCCAAAAACCTGAAAAGCTATTTGGTTTGAGTGTATATATACTTGCAGTAAAAGATGCTGATAACAGAATAGTCAAAACTCAAAAGCTAATGATAAATTCAATTAAATAATTAAATCTATTAAGACTTGCCGGGTTTTAGAGCTTGGTAGGTCTTTTTTTATATTTTATTAACAAAAAACATATAAACACATGAAAAAAAGGATTATTACAATTAGTGTTTTTATATTTTATTTTTTATCAGTTGGTATATCTCAAACGACATTTTCACTAGCGGTAGATCAGGTGAATAGTGTGGAATCTGGGATAAAGTTAGTCGATTATAAAAATAATTATTACATTGTCGCATTGGGTACGGTATGGGACTCATTACAGGAAGATTTTAGATTCAGGAATTATTTATCAAAAATAGGCAAAAATCAAGAGGTAAAAAAGACTGTTTTATTAAGAGAAGGATTCAAAAGCCATGCATTGATGATAGATAATGACACAATATACCTGCAAGGTACGGATAGTTCCGTAGGTTCAGATTCGTTGATATGGAATTTGTATAGGTTTACAATTGACGGAGATAGTATTGATTTGCATAGCTACAAAGATGATTATCTACCATCGGGGTGGATCAGATCATATGTGAAGGGAGATTATATTTACTCAGCAGGAAGAACTGCTCGTCAAAACGATAAAAAGGGAGAGGAGATAGTTATATTAAAGATGACAAAATCGGGAGAATTTGTAAAGGAAAATAGATTTTATGAATTTGCAAAGCCTGAATATATAAATAACTGGGTTGAAATGACACCTACTGCGGATGGTGATTTTGCAATGTGCACATTTTATTTTGGAGTGCCTTATATATACAATGGGCACACATATCGTTATGATGATGAGAATGTATTGATTTGTAAGTTTAATGATAATCTTGATACCATCTGGACAAGGCATGTCAGTAAGTCCTCTCATGGTACGGGAGATTGGAATGGTTACCCTCATATTTCCGGAACAAAAGATGGAGGGGTCTATGTATCTACATCATTTAGCACCTCTGATTCGATATTTCATTCAAAGCGTAAATTGTACTATAAAAGTCTATCTCCATTTCCGTTATTGTTTTACAGATACGACCAGATGGGGAATATGATATGGACAGATACTTTGATAGATTATAAAGAGCCGGGGCATGGTATAGGACCAGTTAAGTTTGTTCATGATATAAAGACGGCAAGAAATGGCGATTTGATAGGTTGTGGAGCATATTACAATCCTTATGATGAACCTAAGTCTCAGGC
>Ga0256832_1001251_pt1 | contig 17039 bp, 14 predicted proteins | sample 134614metaG_FD_190534 | JGI IMG/M metagenome (GOLD analysis project Ga0256832, IMG submission 190534) | Hydrothermal vent microbial communities from Lau Basin, Pacific Ocean - 134-614 | ecosystem: Environmental > Aquatic > Marine > Hydrothermal vents | place: Pacific Ocean: Lau Basin | collected...
CAAAGGGCCGAACAGGTCCCATGTGCCGCCGTCCAGGCCGATGATCAGGGTCTTCATAGCTTCCCATTGTCGCACAAAATCCCGTTTTCCGTCCAATGCACGGGTTGGAAAGGGTATGTATCAATTTTGTCCAGCAATTCCAAATTTAGAGGCTGCTATGCACCCGGCTTCGTCAAAGCCCAGAATCATTGCATTGGGAGCGCTTCGCCCAGACCTCGGAGGTCTGCGCAGACCTCCGAGGTCTCATGCCGGGCGCCGACGAGGTTGCTGCTGTTCTCAGTGCGTTATGTTTGAAATTGCGGGATTTGGATGGAATCAGTCGACGGGATTGTCCTGGTCGAGAGCGAGCAAGGCCTCTTCGACCTCGGCCAGACGGCTCTGCAAGCGCTGTTTGCGGGCTTCGAGCCAGGCCCGTTGCGTGTCCGCGTCTTCCTGCTCCCAGCAATCGCGGCGTCGCATACGCCGCCTCTGGCCCCACATCGGGCCGCGGCCGAAGCCTTCCATGCCGCGGCCAGCGCCGTGGCGACCTCCGCCGGGAACGTCGTTCATGTTCTCATGCCAATGGCTGTATCGTTTCTTTCCGTACATCATAAGTTTTTACCTCCTTGGTGAGCGTAAGAAGTAAGTGAGAAAAAGTTATTCCTGAAATCGAATGTCCTTTGGTAAAAAAATAACAGCCCGTTGGACGGCGTTATTTCATGGGGGTGCGTCCTTTTTCGGTTGAAGCGTTGCACTGCCGTACTCACCGACTGAAGTCGGACACTTTTGGCCTGCGGCCAGTGGACGGCCTACGCCGTCCAGTCTTCCGGTCGACGGAGGTCGACCACTGGCGCGAAGCGCCTAAAACGCCCGAGTTCACTCGGACAGGACGCTGGCGCCAACTGATTTGGGAAGCACCCATTTCATTGCTGGCGACAGCGCGGGCATCGGCATTTGCCGCGATGACGTCGCCTGCCGCCTCGTCCTTCCTCCATCCCCGCCTCGGCCATGAGTTCGCGCTGCGCCGCGCGTTTTTTTGCCAGGGCCAAAAGCGCATCGACCACGGTCAGCACATCGGGGTCACTGACCACATAGAACACGGTCATGCCCTCGCGGATGGCTCGGACGAGGCCCGCTTCCCGCAGCACCATCAAATGTTGGGAGATATTGGCCTGGGGCCTTCCCAGCACCGAGGTGAGGTGCATGACGTAGGCCCCATCCCCTCGCAGTTCATTGAGGATCTGCAAGCGGACGGGGTGGCTGATGGCCCGGGCGATGCGGGCGGCATCCGAAATCAGGGGGTCGTTGGCCGGCATGATGGATCAGGATGGGCATTCGAAGTGGAATAACCTTATTCCAAGAGTTGAATAAATTGTAACCCATAAATGAAGCTTTGTCAACCCCATTTTCATTAGAGGTGTGTCCCAGAAATTTGGCGACGCAGACGACCTCCGGGAGGTGGCGACAGGGTTTGGGGCAAAATGAAGCGTTTGGCGCCACCTCCCGGAGGTCTGCCAAAAAATTGGGACACACCCTTCATTCGCGTTGCATAAGCGTTCGCAAAATGCGATGCGCGGCCGCGGCCGCGCCGAAGCCGTTGTCGATGTTCACCACCGTGATGCCGGGCGCGCAGGCGGTGAGCATTCCCAACAGGGCGCTGAGACCGCCGAAGCTGGCGCCGTAGCCCACGCTGGTGGGTACGGCGATGATGGGCGTGGGGATGCGTCCGCCCACGACGCTGGGCAGCGCCCCCTCCATGCCCGCCACCACGATGCACACTGCGGCCTCGCGCAACACGTCCTCCACAGCAAAGAGGCGATGAATGCCTGCCACGCCCACGTCGGTCACCCGGCGCACGGGCCAGCCCGCCCATGCCAGGGTGAGCGCGGCCTCTTCGGCCGCGGGCAGGTCGCTGGTGCCCGCGCAGACCACGGCCACGTAGGGATCCTCGGGCTGGGGCTGGCGCAGGGGTTGGCCCACGGTGATGAGCCGGGGCAGTTCGTGATAGATGGCTTCGGGCAGGCGGGCCTGGACCGCGGCAAAATGCTCGGAAGACGCCCGCGTGGCCAGGGCCGTTCCCGCCCGCTCATACAATTCGGCCATGATGGCCGCGACCTGCTCGGGCGTTTTGCTCTCCGCGTAGACGATCTCGGGCAGGCCGTTGCGGGCCTGACGGTCGTGATCCAGGTTGGCGAAGGAATCGATTTCGGAGGCTGATTTTTTCATGAAAAACCGATATTCCAGATGTTCTTCACCCCATCCAATGTTCCTTCAGAATTACGCCACTTTTTTCCTTTGCTGAATTTCCGCCAATTTCATCACTAGCCGAAGCGCTTCGTTGACAGCCTCTTCATCCGGAAACGCCTCTGCTACATCCGGTTCCAAAAGTACAAGGTTCGTGCCTGCACGATATTGATCGACGTATTTCCCCCGCACGCCTTTCGGAAGCAGCTCGCGCAGGTCATACTCGTCCCGCAAATCGTCTTCCGGATCAGCAGGTGGATTAACCATAGATGTCTTCTTCATAAGCTATTTTTTCAGATCGAGTCAGTTCTCGTGCACTGATGATGCGGATATGATCTTCGCGTTCCGCAAATGCGACGATCAACAACCGTCCTTGTTGAGATTGCCCGATAATCAAAAAACGTTCTTCTTCCAGTGAATGATCGTAACTACTAAGGTCTCGCCACCGCTTTTTGCCACGAAGATACGAAGAAAAACGAAGGCACGAAGTTTTTCCTTTATTTTTCCTTCGTGTCTTCGAAAAACTTCGAGCCTTCGTGGCTTTTCGAGGCCTGAAATCGAGTACGTTAGTAGTTACGAATGATCGGGATCAGGAATGGTTACGCTCAAGGGATCGCCAAATACCGTTGCAGCCTCTGTAAACGCGACTCGATGCTTGCGTAAATTGATCTTTGCTTTCTGTGGATCCCATTTGAATCTCATGAAGGCCAGATTGGGTGAAAAAAGATGATGGGAAACCGGGCATATTCGCAGTATATCATAAAGCTGCCAGGCAATCAATCATCCCATCAATCCGGGGTGCGTCCCAAATTATTGGCGCGTTGCGCCGGGCGCCCCGGAGGTGAACCTCCGGGCTAGAAACGACGCCCCCTCAAGGGGGCTTTCAGAGCTAGCCCGCGTCAAAAGCCGGGTTCACCCGGCGTGGTTTTGTAGCCCGGCGCTTCAGCGCCGGGTGTAGGGGTAATGCCCGCGCGACGGCTTTCCCGATGACAACGCAATTTGCCAAAAAATTGGGACGCACCCATCAATCCGCGCCCAACGCCTCGTTCATGCTGCCCGAGCGGAATCCTTCCAGGTCGAGGGTGATGTAGACGAAGCCCAGGGATTTGAAATAGGCGACCAGTTCCTGGCGCAAGGCGATGATGGCGGGGATTTGCTCGACAGGGACTTCGATGCGTACGAGCTTCTCATCCTGCACCCGTACGCGAAGCTGGCTGAAACCCCGCTCCCGCAGCCAGCGCTCCGCCCGATCCACCCGGCTCAATCGCGCCTCGTCGATGCGCACGCCATAGGCGAAGCGGGAGGCCAGACACGCGGCCGCGGGCTTGTTCCAGGCGCTCAGGCCCAGCCGCCGGGCCGCTGCGCGGATATCGGCCTTGGTGAAGCCCGCTTCCTTCAACGGGCTGCGCACCCTGTGTTCCTGGCCCGCCTGCTGGCCCGGGCGAAAATCGCCGATATCGTCCAGGTTGTAGCCATCCAGCAGGTAAGGGACGCCCTCTTCCGCAGCCACCGCGTCCAGCGTCTCCCACAGCGCGTCCTTGCAAAAATAGCAACGGTTGATGGGATTGGCCGCGTAGTTGGGGTCTTCGACTTCATGCGTTTCGATGAAGCGATGCCGTCCGCCGATCTCCTTCACCAGGCGTTGGATCTCTTCCCGCTCCCACGAGGCCAGGGAGGGCGAGAGCGCGGTCACCGCCAGCGCGTCTTCGCCCAATTCCTGATGGGCCACCAGCCACAGGAACGCGGAATCGACGCCGCCGGAGAAGGCGATGATGACCCGGCCCATGCCGCGCAGGATGGCGCGCAGCCGGGCGAGTTTGGCGTCCAGGGAAATGTCGGCGGTTTGGGGCGTGTCAATCAGGGTGATGGTCGTCATAACCGCCCATTATCCACACTTTCGCCCGGTTTGACCAGTATCGCACCGTGAAACGTAAGGCGTGCGGCGGCTCGCGGATGTGGATGAAAATGGAGGGCTACGGAGCCCTGTAAACCGGTAGCCCAGGAAACCTGTAAACCAGGAAGCCGGGGAAACCGAACCAACTTGCTTATCCACCCGGTCTACTGGTCTACCGGTCTACCGGTTTCCCGGTTTACCCAATCTATTTTCAAGGCAGGCTTACGCCGCGAACAGGCCTTCTTCCAGGCCCGCTTCCTCCAGCAGATAGTCGTCCACAGGCAGGCCCGCGCGCTCGCGGATGAGCCGTTCGACGCGACGGGCGATGTCGGGATTCTCCTTGAGGAAGCGCTTGGCGTTCTCCCGGCCCTGGGCCAGACGCTGGCCCTCGAAGCTGTAGAAGGAGCCTCGCTTTTCGATGATATCCATCTCCGCGCCCAGGTCGAGGATCGCGCCCGTCTGGGAGATGCCCTCGTTGAACATGATGTCGAACTCGGCCGTGCGGAAGGGGGGCGCGACCTTGTTTTTGCGCACGGTGACCCGGGTGCGGTTGCCGATGGTCTCGCCGCCCTGTTTGATGGATTGGATGCGGCGGATGTCGAGACGCACGGAGGAGTAAAAGCGCAGGGCCATGCCGCCCGTGGTGGTCTCGGGGTTCCCGAACATGACGCCGATCTTCATGCGAAGCTGGTTGGTGAAAATGACGATGGTGTCGGTTTGCTTGATGACGCCGCTGAGCTTGCGCAGGGCCTGGCTCATGAGTCGGGCCTGCAGGCCCATGTGCGCGTCGCCCATTTCACCTTCGATCTCGGCCCGAGGAACCAGCGCGGCCACCGAATCGATGACGACCACGTCCAACGCGCCCGAACGCACCAGCATCTCTGCGATCTCCAGCGCCTGCTCGCCCGTGTCGGGCTGGGAGACGTAGAGATTGTCCACATCCACGCCGATCTTGCGGGCGTAGGCCGGGTCCAGCGCGTGCTCCACGTCGATGAAAGCGGCGAGGCCGCCCCGCTTTTGGGCCTCGGCGATGACATGGAGGCAAAGGGTCGTCTTGCCGGAGGATTCGGGCCCGTAGATCTCGATGACCCGGCCTCGAGGCAGACCTCCCACCCCCAGGGCGATATCCAGGGGCAGCGCGCCCGTGGGGATCACCTCCACGTTCAGGGCGTCGGCCTCGCCCAGGCGCATGATGATGCCATCGCCAAAGCGTTTGGTGAGTTGATGGATGGTGGTTTCCAGAACTTTGTCTTTGCCGTTGCCATTGCTCGCGGCCATGAGGCTTTCTCCTTGAGGATAGAAGATTTGTTTCGGGAACACTTGTTCGGAAGCTATGATAGCACATACGTTCCCAATTCGCAAATCCCACAAAAACCTTTTGCTTCTTTCCCTTTGCCCCTTGGCGGCGTCGCGTGAACTTCAGCGGATAACAAAAAAGCGCCGGTCATGCGACCGACGCTTGCTTGTGGTGCCCCCGCTCCGACTCGAACGGAGACGCCCGGTTGGGCACAGGCCCTCAACCTGCCGCGTATGCCAATTCCGCCACGGGGGCTCACCAACACCAATTATACGAATGCAAGCCTCACTTGTCAACATTCGTCCCGATCCATTACAATGGGTTTTTGATGGTCATGAGTAACTGCTAAGGTAGCCTGGTTCGGCATCGAAAATGCCTTGCCACGAAGGCTCGAAGGGACGAAGACAATGCAGGTTTGTCAGTCGCAAGTGGCAAGTCCTTCTGACAGCGAATTTTCACCTGCAACTTGCTACCTGCCACCTGCCACTATTACCCTTCGCGCCTTCGTGTCGTCGTGTCTTCGTGGTTTTCGACCTCGCTACGTTAGTAGTTACGATTACTGATAACTGATCACTGATTACTTTATTTTCATAGCAGGCGTCACGAGCGAAAGCTCGCCGATACGGACGAAAATGAGAACGCAGATGACATGGATGCTTCGCATCGCAGATTTCCGCAGATAATCTTTAGTCTTCAGTCTTTTTTCTTCGTGCCTTCGCTTTCCTTCGCGCCTTCGTGGCTCTATTTTCAAAGCAGTCTCTTCCCATTCCCACTCATGCAGTTGAAAACGCTATCCTTTTCCAACCCTTTCGGGAGACGTCGCCCATGAAACTGGTTCTTGATGCCATGGGCGGCGATTTCGCTCCCGCAGAAACCGTTGCTGGCGCTGTTCAATACGCCCGTGAAGGCAACCACACCGTCATCCTGGTCGGTGACAAAACCGCTATCCGCCAGGAACTCGAAAAATATGACACGGCTGGCCTGGACCTGCCCATCGTGCACGCGCCCGACGCCGTCGCCATGGATGAGCAGCCCGCCATGGCAGTGCGTCGCAAAAAAAACAATCCCATGGTCGTGGGCATGAAGCTGGTCCGCGATGGCCATGCGGATGCGTTTTGTTCGGTCGGAAACACAGGCGCGGTGCTTACCGCGGGCCATATGGTTTTTCGGCGGATGCGCGGGGTGTACCGGTCTGTGTTGACCGTCGCTTTCCCCAACGCCAAAGGGTTCCACGTCTGTGGCGACGTGGGGGCCAACACCGATTGCAAACCCGAATGGCTGGTGCAATGGGCGCACATGCTCGCCATCTACGCCAAGCCCCTGCTGGATATCCAGGAGCCGCGCGTCGCCTTTCTTGCCAACGGCGAGGAAGTGGGCAAAGGCAACCAGCTCATCAAGACCGCCCAGGTGCTCATGGCCCAGCGCAATCATCTCAACTATATCGGCGTCGTCGAGCCCAAGGAGATGATGGCGGGACAGGCGGATGTCGTGGTCACCGATGGTTTTACCGGCAATATGATCGTGAAACAATCGGAAGCGGTGGCCAACTTCATCTTCCAGACCCTCAAAGAGGAACTCATGGCCCGATCGCGCTCGAAAATCGGCGCGGCGCTGGCCCGTCCCGCCTTTCAATCCTCCCTGGACAGGCTGACCAACAAAGAGCATGGGGCCGGCCTGCTTCTGGGACTCAATGGGCTTGTCACGGTGGCCCATGGACGGTCCAAACGGGAGAGCATCTACTACGCCCTCAAGACCACCGGGCGTCTCGTCGAAGCGGACGTGCTGGAGGAGACCCGCCATAAGATCGAAACCCTGCTTCATCTCCAAGCCTCTCTCCAAGAGAAAGCGTCATGACTTTTGACCCCCCATCCCGCGACCAGCTCATCGAGCTGGCAAAACGATTGCAGGACGCCCCCGCCGCCGTGCGGGAACTGATCCTGGAAACATTGAAAGCGCTGGAGAAACCTGATCGCCCACCCACGGTCATTGCAGAAGAAGTCCTTGCCAAGACCAGAAACCTCTCCGCCGAGGCCATCGACCAGGCCATCCACCTGGCCCGAGAAGGCATCCGCCGCCGGGTCGTGGTCACCGGCATGGGAGCCATCACCGCGGTGGGGCAGAATGTCTCCGAAATGTGGGAGAATCTCGTGGCCGGTCGCTCGGGCATCGACTATGTGACCCTGTTCGATGCGTCACCTTATCCCTCCCGCATCGCGGGCGAAGTCAAGAACTGGGATCCCACGACATATCTGCCGCGCAAGGAGGCCCGCCGCATGGCTCGCTGCTCCCAGTTCGCGGTGGGCATGGCCCAACAGGCCCTGGAAGACGCCGGACTTCCCACCGATGGGTCGCTGGGAGAACGCACCGCCACTGTCATCGGCACGGGGCTGGGCGGTTTCGAGATCTACCAGCAGGCCATCACCGACGCGGCCAAACGAGGACGCTATCGCATTGCGCCCATGGTGGCCGTGGGCGGTCTGCCCAACATGCCCGCTTTTCATATCAGCCAACGCTTCGGCGCCATGGGCCCGCTGAACACGGTGGTCACCGCTTGCGCCGCAGGCACCCAGGCTATCGGCGAAGGCGCGGAGCTCATTCGCCATGGTTTCGCCGATGTGGTCATCGCTGGCGGCGTAGAGGCTTTGGTCACCCACATGTTCTTCGCCAGCTTCTCCGCCATGAAAGCCATCAGCACCCGCAACGATCCCCCCGAGAAGGCCAGCCGCCCCTTCGACGCGAATCGGGACGGGTTCATCATCGGCGAAGGGGGCGCCGCGCTCATCCTCGAAGACCTGGAGCACGCGTTGGCCCGCGGCGCCCACATTTACGCCGAGGTCATCGGCCATTCCGCCTCGGCCGACGCCTACCATGTGGCCGCGCCCCATCCCGAAGGGCTGGGGGCGCAGAACGCCATGCGTTGGGCGCTGGAGGATGCCGGGATCGAGCCGAAGGATGTGGATTACATCAACGCCCATGGCACCAGCACCCGCCTGAACGACAAAACTGAGACCTACGCCATCAAGAAACTTTTTGGCGAACACGCCTACAACATCGCCATCAACTCCACCAAATCGATGATCGGTCACGCCTTCGGCGGCGCAGGGGCCATCGAGGCCGTGGTCAGCGTGCTCAGCGTTTTCCACGATCTCCTGCATCCCACCATCAACTACGAAACCCCCGACCCGGAGTGCGATCTCGACTATGTGCCCAACGAGGCCCGCAGGCAGCCTGTGAACATCGCCCTCTCCAACTCCTTCGGCCTGGGCGGTCAGAACGCCTGTCTTGTAGTTAAGAAATTCGCCGGTTGAGGGCGTGCAGTCCGACGGCTGGCGCGCCAGCGCTGATACCGACCAAAATGAGAACGCTGATAACGCGGATGCGACGCTGATTTTCGCGGATGATTTTCACAGATTTTTTATCTGCGTTCATCCGTTTCAATCTGCGTCATCTGCGTTCCCTCATCCTATTTTCGGAACAGGAATTCCTATGCGCGTTTACGCAAACAACGAAACCATCGCCAAAAAAGGAACGCTGGGCCGTCGCATGAGTATGGCTGGGCTCATCATCCTCGGCCTGGGCATGCTCGCCTCCTTTGCACCGGGCATGATCCAGAAATGGAACGATACCGGCAATCCGCTGGCCCAAAATCCCTTCGTTCAATGGGTTTATGGGGGAGGCTGGCTCTATCTCTCCATGGGCGCGCTCATCGGCGGTTTCATCCTGGGCCAGATCGGCAACAGCTACATGCGCCGTTTCCTCCGGCCCAACCGCCCCGACATGGTCGTCGCCAAAGCCCTCAAGGGATTCGACGATCGCAATCGACTCTATGTGTGGTCCAGCCCCATCGACCTGGCGTTCGTCGGGCCCGCGGGCATTTACGCCATCGTAGGCCGGGATCTGGCCGGGCGCGTGGATATCGTCGATGGCAAGGTGAGGACGCCTTTCTCTCTCCGCAAAATCCTGTTCTTCTTCGGCGATGAAAGCGGCGGGCGACCATTGGCCGAGGCTCAGATGGATGCTGAAAGGCTGGAGAAGTGGCTACGGGAGCAGCTGGGCGACGACGCGAAAATCACGGTCAAACCGCTGGTTGTGTTCACCAACGACAAGGTGGATCTGCACGTCCAGGATCCCGACGCCCCCGTGATCCCTTACAAACAGCTCAAGTCCTATCTGCGCAGTCAGTTGAAGGCCAAACCCATTACCAAGCCCGCCTTGCAAAAGGTGGTGGAGGTGATGGACGCCTACGCCGAAAGCCAGGGCGCTGAACCCATTTAGCAGGCGGCCCGAGCGAAAGCTCGCCGATACCGACGAAAATCTCACGCAAAGACGCAAAGGCCGCTAAGGATTTTCATCTTTTTCCCCTTTGCGTCTTAGCGACTTTGAAACGCCCTCCATGCGACTCGGAGGGCGTTTTTTTTTTCATGGTTGCTGTCAGAACGTCAGAAGATGCGTTCCAGCTTGACGGGGCGTCGCTCGGGCGTAACGACCACGAACGTCTGGGCGCAACTCAGTTCCAGGCCCGGCGGATTCTCGGGCGGCTGCGGCGGCTGGACGCCCAGATCCTCGTATTCCTTGCTCAGTTCCAGCAGGTATTCGTGAATAGAGTCGGCGGCCTTGCGAGCGCTCGCCATGGCCGTCACCACCAGGTCGGCGCCGTTCACGGCATCGCCTGCGGCCCACAGGCCGATGCGAGAAGTCATGCCCGTCTCAGGATCCACCAGGATCTCGCCCCAGCGTTTCGTCTCCAGATTGGGGATGGCTTTGGCGAATTTCTCATCCGGCCAGAAGCCCAGGGCCAGCACGGCGATATCCACATCCGTGATGAACTCACTGCCGGGGATGGGAACGGGGCGCCGACGACCTGATTTGTCGGGCTCGCCCAACTTCATACGACGCAGCTCCACCTGGGCCAGACGCCCGTCCGGGCCGGGGATGAAGCGCACCGGCTGGGTGAGGAATTCGTATTCCACACCCTCCTCCTTGGCGAACTGCCGATCCTCTTCCCGTCCGGGCATCTCCGCCTCGGAACGGCGGTAGCTGAGGATGACGCGGCCCGCGCCCGCTCGCACTGCAGAACGCACACAGTCGGAGCTCGTGTCGCCGCCGCCCACGACCATGACCGTCTTGCCCTCGATGTCAGGGCGTTCCAGGCCGGGCGGATACATTTCCTCAGGCAGGTTCAGGGCGATGAGGAAGTCCAGGGATTTCCACACGCCGGGCAGGTCTTCGCCCTCGGTGCCCATGGTGGCAGGGATTTCTGCGCCGATGGCGATGAGCACGGCGTCGTATTCATAGAGCAGGTCTTCGACGTGGGGATGGCCGGGTTCGTTCACCGTCGTATTGCAGATGAACCGCACGCCCGCTTTCTCGCACCGTTCGACCAGCCCCTTGACCTTGTCCTTTTCCAGCTTGAAGTCGGGAATGCCGTACATGAGCAGGCCGCCGGGCTTGGGATGGCGCTCGTAGACATCCACATGATGGCCTTTCAGCGCCAGCAGCTCGGCTGCGTGCAGGCCCGCCGGGCCTGATCCCACGATGGCCACTGTGCGCCCCGTAGGCGGCTGCTGTTCCCGATCCAGGATCTCATCGTATAACCCCTCGCGGCGCACCCAATCCGCCAGAAAGTACTCCACCTTGCCGATATAGACAGGCGGCTCATACGCGCCCACCACGCAGGATCCCTGGCAAAGGCGCTCCTGCGGGCAGACGCGGCCGCACACCTCGGACATGGTGCTGTGCTTGCGGAAAGCGAGATAGCCATCCAGGAACTCGCCGCGGGCGGTGTGCCACATGGCCAGAGGGATATCATTGTGCACCGGGCAGGCGGTCAGACACGCTTGCGGTTCGGGGCATTGAATGCAGCGGGAAGCCTCGATCTTGACCGTCTCCTCGTTGTATCCCAGATAAACTTCGTGAAAATTAAAAACGCGCTCCTCCGGGGGTTGCTTCGGAACAGGAACGCGTGGAATCAGTAAAAGCTCTTTGCGGTTGATATGACGTGCGCCAGTGATTTCGAACATAATTGCAAATCTCTCGACAGTAGATAAATGGGGATCCAGTCGCCATTGACCGGATCCTCATAACATGATGAAAATGATGTCACCTTGCGATGGAGGGATCGTTGACGGGCCGGTGACATCCGGCCATATTGTAATCGAGATCGCCGAGAAAACGCTACTTTCGGCGTCTGAAAAATGCGCGTGTGCAGCGAATTCGAATCCGTCCCATTGCAGATGCATCCACCGATATGAATACAGGCGACACGAGCGACCGCGCGCCGATACCGAGGAAAATGAGAACGCAGATGACACGGATGCTTCGCATCGCAGATTTTCGCAGATGATTTTCGCAGATTTTTTCTTTATCATCTGCGTTCCCGAATCCTATTTTCATAGCAGGCACCACGCGCGGCGGCGCGCCGATACTGATGAAAATGAGAACGCAGATGACGCAGATGCAACGCTGATTTCCGCAGATAATCTTTAGTCTTCAGTCTTTTTTCTTCGTGCCTTCGCTTTCCTTCGCGCCTTCGTGGCTCTATTTTCAAAGCAGTAGACCAGGAAACCGGGAAACCGGATCATGTCACTCCCCCGCCCGGTCTACAGGTCTACCGGTTTCCCGATTTACAGATTCCACGCCGTATGATCTTCATCCTTGTTCACACGCCTTTCCTGGCATAAACTATAGACAGCATGACCGTTTACGCCATTTTCTCCGACGTACATCATCGCAACGACCGTCTGGAACGGGCTTTGAGCTATCTGGCAACCCGCCAGGTGGATGTCTATCTCCAGCTTGGCGATCTGGGCCCGAGCCCCCTTCCCTTGCTCGACCCGCTGCCCGTCCGTCACACGTTTGGCAACTGGGAGGTGAGCCAGCTTCACCGCTTTCCGCCCGAACGCCAGCCCGAGATCGCGGCCTGGCCCGCGCAGCTCGCGGGCGAAGGCTGGCTGGCGGCCCACGCCAGCCCCGTCTTTCCGCCCGAATGCACGGATCTGGCTGCTACGCAACGCTATATGGCCCAACACCGCCCCCGCTGGATGCAGCTCTTCCCCAGCCTCCTGCACGACGAGAAGGCGGTTTGGGCGGCCTTTGCCGAGCTGGGAGCGCAGGGACGCCGCGTCTTCTTCCACGGACACACCCACGTCCAGGCCGTGCAACAACTCGACCCCGACAATCATTACCGACGATTGACCGGCCCCATCATGTCACTTCACCCGGACGCCATCACCTTGGTGGGCGTGGGCTCCGTGGGCGTCCCCCGCGATGGCAACGCCCTCCGCTGCGTTCTCTTCGACGACGTCGCCTGGGAGGTGGAGCTGGTGGGGATTTCCTGGCCAGGTACGACGCACCTCTCCATCTGAATGCACCCATTGTGCACTTCTATCCCTATCAAGTCCTATTCCTGATTTCGATCCGCATTCGTCAGGTGCGTCGCACCTCGCCTTCCCATGAACAACCCCTACGGCGTCGATCTCGCCCGCTTCACCCTCATTCCCCGCGTGCTGGTCATCGCCACCCGCGGGGAAAACGTGTTGCTGCTGAAACGCGCCGAGCACAAGCGGCTCTGGCCCGGCCTCTACAACGCGCCTGGCGGGCATGTGGAACAGGGCGAGACGCCCATCGAAGCCGCTGCTCGGGAGCTGGCCGAGGAGACGGGGCTTCATGCGGACGCGCTCACCCTGCGCGGGCTGCTCATTGGCGATGCGGTGGAAGATTTGCCGGGCGTCATCGTCTTCATCTACCACGCGCGGGTCTCGGGCGAACTCCACGCCCGCAACGCCGAAGGCGTTCCCCACTGGATTCTCCGCTCCCAGCTTCCCTCACTTCCCACGCTGCCCGACCTGCCCCTCATCCTCCGCCACGTCCTCGACGCCGACGCGTTTTTCTACATTTACAAAACGCCCCGCGAGGGTGGCGAGGACATCCGCATAATCCCATCACCTCGCACGGAACACTGAAAATTGCTTTGAAAATCGATCTCACGCCAGGGCGCAGAGTCGCCAAGACAAGTTTGCAAGTCGCAGGTGGCAGGTAGCAAGTAGAGCTGCGCAAGCTGACTTGCCACCTGCAAACGCTTCTTTCCCCGTAACTGCTAAGGTCGCACCGCCGCTTTTTGCCACGAAGACACGAAGAAAACGAAGGCACGACGTATTTTTCTTTATTTTCCCCTTCGTGTCTTCGAAAAACTTCGAGCCTTCGTGGCTTCTTGTGGCCTGAAATCGAGTACGTTAGCAGTTACCTTTCCCCTTTGCGCCTTGGCGACTTTGCGTGAGATTTTGCCCGTATCGGCGAGCTATTGCTCGTATCGCCTGCTTTCTGAACACTGTCTCCGAAGGAGCGTTTCCATGACCGATATCAGCATTCCCAAAGAAGTGCGTCCGCATGAATATCGCGTGGCCCTGGCGCCGTCGGGCGTGCACGCCCTCACCAGGGCGGGCCATCGCGTGTTCATCGAACACGACGCCGGGCTGGGCTCCGGCTTCGATGATGACGCCTACCGCAATGTGGGCGCAGAAATCGTCTATAGCCACGAAGAGGCCTGGGTGCGAGGACAAATGGTGCTTAAGGTGGCCCGTCCCACCAACGACGAGTTCGCGCTGCTGGGAGATGATCAGGTGTTGCTGGGGTTTTTGCACCTGGCCGCAGGGCGACGGCAGAAAATTCAGATTTTGCGGGACAGCGGGGCTTGCGCCATCGGCTGGGAAACCGTGCAGCAGGAGGATGGGTTTCTGCCCGTGCTGCGATGGATGAGCGCCATCGCCGGGCGCATGATGCCTCAGATCGTGGGCCGGTTCATGCAGAACGATCACGGCGGGCGGGGCGTGGCGCTGAGCGGCTGTCCCACCGTGCCCCCGGCCGAAGTAGTCATTCTGGGCGCGGGCGCCTTCGGCTCCGAGGCCGCGGTGGCCCTGGCGGGCAACAACGCCTCGGTCTATGTGCTCGACGTCAACGCCCGGGCCCTGGAGCGGCTCAATCGGCGTCTGGCCGGGCGCGGGGTGACCATGGCCGCCACGGATTATAACCTGCGCAAGGTGGTGCGCTTCGCGGACGCCATCATCGGTGCGGTGTACGTGCCGGGCCAGCGCACACCCGTCATCCTCACCCGCGAGCTCATCCGCACCATGCGCCCCCGCAGCCTGTTCGTGGACGCCAGCATCGACCAGGGCGGCTGCGCCGAGACCAGCCGTCCCACCACCCACGGCAACCCCACCTACATCGAAGAGGGCGTCATCCATTATTGCGTGCCCAATATCACCAGCGTCGTGGGCCGCACCACCACCCATTCCCTCACCCACGCCACGCTGCCCTATCTCCTGGCCATCGCCAACGACGGCCTGGACCAAGCCATCGACCAATTCCCGGAACTGGCCCGCGGCATCAATATCTGCCATGGCAAGATCATTCACGAGGGGCTGAAACGCACGCTGGGCGAGGAGGTGACTTCATGAAAGCATGGGAACGCATTTATCACTCCAAAATCACCACGGCGGAGGAGGCCATTCAATCCATTTCCGATGGGGATGACATTTTCCTCACTGGCAACTGCTCCGTGCCGCAAAAGCTGCTTCATGCGCTGGTGGAGCGGGCCCGAGCCAACGATATCCACGGCACGACCATCCACCAGATCCTCACCATCGGCGACGCGGACTATGTGGCCCCGGACATGGAGGGGAAGATCCGGGTGAACACCATGTTCATCAGTCCCAATGTGCGTAAGGCCGTGCACGAAGGCCGGGCCGATTTTACGCCCGTCTTCCTCAACGAAGTGCCCAAGCTGTTCAAACAGCGCATCATCTCTCTGGACGTGGCCCTGGTGCATCTCTCGCCGCCCGATGAGCACGGGTTTTGTTCTTTCGGCGTGGAGGTGGGGCTGACCAAGCCCGCGGCCGAATCCGCCCGCATCATCATCGCCGAAGTCAACGACCAGATGCCCCGGGCCCTGGGCAACAGCTTCATCCACGTCTCCAAGCTCACCCATGTCGTGCCCGTCAATTATCGGCTGCCCGAGCTGCCCCAGGGCGAGCCGGGCGAGCTGCAAAAGGCCATCGGCGCCCACATCGCCGAGATGATCCCCGATGGAGCCACCCTGCAGATGGGCATCGGCTCTATTCCCGATGGCGTGCTCTATTTTCTCAGAGACAAGCGCGACCTGGGCATTCACACCGAGCTTTTTTCCGACGGCGTGGTGGACCTGGTGGAGATGGGCGTGATCACCGGAGATCGCAAGACCCTGCATCCGGGCAAGATCATCGCCGGGTTTGTGCTGGGCACGCAGCGGCTCTATGATTTCATCGATGATAACGCCATGGTGGAATTTCACCCCCAGGATTACGTCAATGATCCTTTCGTCATCGCCCAAAACGACAACATGATCGCCATCAACTCCGCCATCGAGGTGGACCTGACGGGGCAGGTGTGTGCGGATTCCATCGGGCCCAAGCTGTACAGCGGTGTGGGCGGCCAGGTGGATTTCATCCGCGGCGCCACTCGCAGCAAGGGCGGTAAGCCCATCATTGCCCTGCCTTCCACGGCCAAAGGCGGGACTATCTCCCGCATCGTGCCCATGCTCAAGCAGGGCGCGGGCGTGGTGACCACTCGCAACGACGTGCACTATGTGGTTACCGAATACGGCGTAGCCGATTTGTATGGCAAGACCATCCGCCAGCGGGTCGAGGCCCTCATCGGCATCGCCCACCCCGACTTCCGGGCGGATTTGCGCAAGCAGGCCCGGGCGTTGGGCTATATTTAAACTAAAAGCAAATTGAAACCAAGGCTTTTTGGTTCGCATTGGATCATCAATGAAAGGCGATTCTCTGGCCGCGCCGCCGCCCGCAGGTGAACCTGCGGGCTAAAAACGACGCCCCATAAATGGGGCTACGGCGCAGGTCGCGCGCCGCGGGAAGCCGGGTTCACCCGGCGTCGTTTCGTAGCCCGGAGCTTCAGCGCCGGGTGGCCGAGGCCGAAAACACCTGATTTCAAAATGCGTGTAACTACTAACGTACTCGATTTCAGGCCTCGAAAAGCCACGAAGGCTCGAAGTTTTTCGAAGACACGAAGGAAAAATAAAGGAAAAACTTCGTGCCTTCGTTTTTCTTCGTATCTTCGTGGCAAAAAGCGGTGGCGAGACCTTAGTAGTTACAAATGCGTTTAGTTTAGAGGAAGCCGAATCTCATGATCTCCATCTCCATCCCTGACTATCGAGAAATCACCCTGCAACACCTCGTGCTGGATATGAACGGCACCCTGGCCCGAGACGGCGTTCTGCTTCCGGGCGTGAAAGAGCGCCTGGACCAGCTCAAACCTTTGTTGGCCGTTCATCTCATCACCGCGGACACCCACGGCGGGGGGCAGGAGGCTGCGCTGGCGCTGGGCATTCACTTCCACAAGATGACGCCCGGCCCGGGCGGGCCGCAAAAGAAGCTGTTGGTGCAGGGCCTGGGCGCAGACAGCGTCGTCGCCATCGGCAACGGGGCCAACGACGCGCTCATGCTGAAAGAAGCCGCGTTGGGCGTCGCGGTCAACGGCGGCGAGGGCGCGGCCGTGGCCGCGATCCTGGCCGCGGACATTTACATCCCGGACATCCTCGACGCCCTCGACCTGCTCCTCCATCCCGATCGCATC
>Ga0256832_1001252_pt1 | contig 17038 bp, 11 predicted proteins | sample 134614metaG_FD_190534 | JGI IMG/M metagenome (GOLD analysis project Ga0256832, IMG submission 190534) | Hydrothermal vent microbial communities from Lau Basin, Pacific Ocean - 134-614 | ecosystem: Environmental > Aquatic > Marine > Hydrothermal vents | place: Pacific Ocean: Lau Basin | collected...
TACCCGGGTTTTGGTCGAGGGGCGGGTGTCTATCCCCTTTGTACAATCTGTTTCAAATGGCGGGTCCAATACGTCTTTCGGCCAGTGAATGTCCTTTTCCGTGAAAGGGGTCAAATCCTCGATGGTAATGGTTTGAGTGGCTGAAGCCGTCAATTGGGCGGCATCGGTGACCGTAAAGGTACGCACGATGGTCCCGCTCCCGCATTCGAGTTGGACAGTAGCACTGTCTGTGATGGTGATGGGGCCGCAGTTGTCATAGGCCAGACCGTCTTTTCCGGCCAGCCAGTTGTTGGACGGACTGTAGTGTCCGTCGTTTTTGAGGTAGATGTTTTTTCTCGATGCATCGTCCGTGGCGATTTTGCCAAAATAGGAGTCCAAATCATCCAAGTCGAAGTCGTACCTGCAATCTATGGTCAAATCCGTCGGGGGAATTATAGTAGGGGCGATTTTTTCTCCCACCTCGACCTCGACCATACAGGTGGAGGCATTGCCGGCCTTGTCTACGGCCAAGAGCTCTACCATGATGGTCTTCCCGACATCGTCGCAGCAGAAGGAGATGAAGGGATGATAGGCGATGTTTTCTTGTCCACAATGTCTCTTATGGTCCAACCTACGGACAGCGAAAGTGTCCATTTGACAGTTGTCCGTCGTGCCGTCATCCAATGAAGTAGCATACAAGCGGTGGGTGCCATTGTCATTCAGGGATATTTGGGTATGTCCTTCACACACGATATCCGGTGCAATTTGATCTGCAACAATGCGGGTGACAGTACAGATGGATTTGTTATTGCAATCGTCGACGATTTCATACTCAAACCAATGCTTCCCCAAATCCAATCCTGTCGCGTAGAAAGGCGCTTCGTCCGGGCGTTTGAATCCCCCAAGCCAAACCGCATTGGCAGGGTCTTGTACGCCGGGCTGCCACCGGCGGTGTGGGATATGCTTGATGCGGTATTTCCATCCGGAACAGAGATCGGTAACATGGATGGGACTGTTGGGACGGTTCGGGATGGGCAGTTCAAAGGCCGCAGTACAACTGTATCGCCCCGTACTGACCGTATCTACTTCCGAAGGGGAAGGACAAGTGAGGGTAGGGGCAGTCGTATCCCTTACATCTATGGATTGGTACACTTCCTTGACCTTAAGCGCGCCTTTGGCACACCAATCCGTAATCGTCCACTTGCGTAAGACCCTGAAGGCATTGCCGCAAGTAGAAGTGATGTCATCCGTGTATTTTGTCGTAATCCAATCGCATCCCTCGCGAATGGGACTTCCGGTTACCACCGGTGCGGGAGCACCATCTTCGGTTTCCTCCCAATTGCCGCCACAATAGAGGACGGTGTCCGGGACGGGCAGCAAATCCTCTGCTACGGTAGGACGCTTGATGCGTATCGTGTCAAAACACCGTGTGGTATTGCCGTAGGCATCCTCCGCGTCCCAGCGCCGGACGATGACCTTGTAATCGGAGCTGCAATCAAAATCCGTCAGTTGGTCATCCGTGTACCAAAGGGAGACAATCCCGCAGGAGTCCCAGTGTTCTATTGTATATCTTTGGTCGACAGCAGTAGGATATGCTTTGGCCGTCGGCGGTATCGGAAATCCTATACTGTCAGGCAAGGTACTTTGATGGCACCGGATGGTGTCATTCTTACAGAGAATCGGGGGGATGTATTTGTCTTCCAACTTGATTTTTCCCCAACAGGAATTGTTGTTGCAGGTGTCCTTGACTTGATAATCCAGGGTCTCTCCAACCCACTCGCAGGTGAGTAGCGCACCGGGGATGACATCACCATGTGGAGTAAATATTTCGAAAACCCAACACGGGTTGGTGCCACGGCCCTGGGTGACAATGTCCGCATTGAGCCGGATGGTCCCATCTACACCTAGAGACACTTGCAGTAAGTCGTTGCACGCGAGGATGTGATTGATGGGCCCGGACCAGGAGGTGGCACAGGACGATCGATAAATCTCGACATCGCCAATTTGTGGATTGCCGGTATTTTGCCCATCCAGATCAATAATCCAATCGGTAAAACCATTGCCTGAAGTGCCGAAATGAACCGGTAAATTGCCCGAGGCCTTTATGCCCTGGATGCCGTAATAAAACCCGGATCCGGAACCCGCACTCAGTATGTAATTGCTCGAAGCCCATACGATAGAATCGCATTGACCATAGACATTGCCTCCTCTCTGACGGTATCCGTAATCGATTCCTCCTGCCGCATTCTGGCTCTCCAACCCGAAGAGTATGTTGTAGCTGCCCGTGTAAAAGCTGTTTGCGGTCGGCACCCAGGAACTCCCGTCAAAGTGGTATTCGTATATGGAGGCACGGTGGGGATGACCACGCTCGGACAACAGCATACGACCATCTTCTGCGAAGGCGATGTCTGTTATCCGGGAAGTGTCAGAGGTAGGCGTGCTCAATGTTATTTCCTTTGTGCTCCCCCCCTCGTATATGCCGTTATGGTATATGCTTGCTCCTCCAAACTCGCCGTTGGACTGTAAGGGGATGGAGTGTATCTCGCTTGAAATCGTCGGCGGAAGGGCGCGGCGCGCAAAATATACCCGCGTAATACCTGCGGTATCCGTAAATACGCCAATTCCCCAAATCTGCTCTTGCCGTGGTGCTATCCCCATTGCGCCATCATCCGGAGTAAGGGGGTCGTAAATACTGACCACCTGTGGCGGAGTGGAGGTTAGGCTGATACGATATATCCTGCCGTCCTCCAGGTTGGAGGCAAATAGTTGATGATGTTTTTGGTCGTAGGCGATATTCCCCAGCCCGTTTCCTATTCCTCCTGTATTGGGAATGGTCGTCGATGGGGATGCCTGTGGGGTCGCTGCAGGATGTGTCGAAATCAGGATGTTTAGATTGGACAATACTGCGGCATCCGCCCGGTATATTCCTGCCGGCCCTGCCGGGCCCCTATATGAATTATAGCCGGAGGCCAATGTGCTGTCCAGATGGTAGACGTCGCTCGAGGCAAAAAACACATCTCCGATACTGTCGATCGCAATGCCGAATATCTCGCCTAAATTGCTCAATGTCCACGAGGAAGGAGTAATATCTATCGAATGATCTTGGGTGTACCAGTCATAACCGAATGGGGCTAGCGAATTATTTCTTGTGTCATACAACTTTGCCACCAGATTGGAGGTGTTGTTGGTGTCTGCATACTGTGTTACTACCGCCATCCCTTTTTCTATCGCCTGTCCGTTGATGGGGGCGATTTGACCCCATATCGCCCATAAGAGTGTAAGAGCCAATAGCTTGTGACTACGGCAAAATGACTGTTTTTTAATAAACGATTTGACTAAGATTGATGGTTTCATATTAAGAATTATTCTTATGTGTTTAACATGCAAAACATATGCCGAAAAATGTTAATATGATATTGTGGGGTCACTTCGCAGATCTGAGGTCAAAACAGTTGAATGTGGATGCGAATGAAGTTATAAAACCGAAGGAGGCGTCTTCTTCGGTGCGGGGAGTTCTTGCCGTTTATCTCTCCAGGGCCAATATGGGATGCCCTTCAAAAGGGAGTCGCCGGATATTCAATCTTTCGTACAATTCCTTCGGAATACCTAAGTCCGCTACAAAAATGGCAACCTCTTTTGGTAGATTATACAGCAATTGTTTTGGAGCGGCGAGGGTTAGGATTTTATCTGCCTTGAAATAGTTGGCCGCCGTGTTGCCCATAAAGCCGGTGGGGATATCTAAAGAAAATTTAAACCCATTGAAATCGTTGGCTATATGAATCCTTTCTTGGAGCTCTTGTCCCAAGGGAAGGTGCTGTGAGAAGCCCAGGTAAGCATCCACCCAAATATCCGGAGTGTTATCGTGTTTTAAAGAGGCTCCAAATTTGAGCGCTCGTTGAAGTTGTTGAAGGGGTAGGGGTTTGGTAATTTCGGCAAAGAGGTCCAGTGTTACGTCAAATCCCCATCCCACCAATCGACGGGCGGCCACCAAGCCTCCTCCACCGTTATTGCCATTGCCTACACCGATTTTGATGCGGTCTCTTTTATTTGCGCTTCGCGCGATTAGGGTGGCCAAATGTAATCCTGCATTTTCCATCATCAACTCGATCGGTAGAGCAAAATCCCGGGTAGCTCCATAATCCATCTGCTTGAATACCTCCAGCAGAGGGGCTTGCTCTCTTGGTATTTTGATCTTTGGTATTGGCGTCAATGGAATCATCCCGGTTTATAATTGTGAGTAAGAATTCGCTATAATTATTGTCACTAATACTATCTGGAAAAAGAAAGAAATCCTATGGTTTATCAACGTTATTAAAGGTACAACAGTACCGCTTATGTTAGGTTCTCACACCTGTGTATTTGATACTGTGTGCTTCTCTTTTGAAAAGCTATAACAATCCCGTAGGGATGTTATCTTTGCAGCCTTGTACAAGCGATAGCGGAGTGCAGAGCACATAAGAACACGCATAGCCGCTTTGGCGGTATTTTTGCCCGGTCCAATATCATCATAATTGAGAAGGGTTGTAGCAAAAATAGTGACAAAACTATGCACGGGCTCACTTTAGTTGTGTGCATTACAAACTACACCAATGAGCCTTGTAAATAGTATTAGAGTTTGTGCCTCGCTTCACCTAAGGTACAATTGAAGAAAGGTAATCAGCATTTTACTTCTAACTCCGTGTGTACAACCTCATTTCCTAATACTGCTTAGTGGCACAAATCCCAAATCTTTTACCCCGTTGAACACGTTCTACTGGGTTAATCGGTATTAGATATTCAAAAGAACCTCCCTTGGAGGTAGCCAAATCCTGATGATATAGCCCTATGGTAGAATTTACTTTGATAAGTACATTCTTATGTGTCCTAATGTGCCTAATGTGGTAAATAGCCCTTTTTTAAACCACATAAGGCACAGAGGACACATAAGGTTTTTGATTTTTATATTTCCTCATGTGTTCTATAAGGTTGTAGTATCACAGGCTATACAGGAGAGGAAGAGGGGGAGCCTGTACCGCCGGGGCGGTATGTGGTTGTAAAAAATGTGCAGTTTGTAGTGCACACCTTTAGTGCATTTTGTAATACACATGTTCCCGCCCCCTATTGTTTCAAGGTCCAAAAGGTACAAGTACAAGCGTGTTCACAGCCCGTGGATTTAAACTTTAAGGTGTGCATTTTGTCTTATTTGTATGTCTCCAAGAAAATTAGTCATAATAAAATCGTCTCAATAATATGAAGTTAACAATAGCAATGTGGGTATTGGTATTTACGAGCTACAGTTTGACAGCTCAATCCTATCACTTCAAATCGGGATTCGAAAGGACTACAGTCCTAAGGCAATATGAGTTGAATGGAAAAAGTAACCAAAAATATGCAGATTTATACGGAATGGACCAAATTACAGGATATGATTGGCAAAGGGACTTGGATGATGACCAACGTATCGGCAATTTTCGAATTTATTATGAATTTGGAGACACTACCAAGGCGAAAGCTAGTATCGTTCCTGATCCGGTTAACCACGGGAACAGGGTGCTAAAGTTTCAACTGAATGCCCCGAATGTCCCTAATTCCGCTAAGCCCAAAGGGCGGGTGCAGGCGGCCATTAATGGGAATAATAATCTTAAAGCATTTGCTTTTCGCATCCGGTTGTTTATCAGTCCGGATATAGATTTGTTTAGACAATATGCTAAAGATATCTCATGGTTTACCCTAATGGAATTCTGGAACAATGAGGCCAATAAGGATTTTCCTTTCCGCATCACCTTGAATATTCAGAAACCGGATGAAGAAGTCGGTAGCCCATTGTATTTTGGGGCGCATGGCCAAACCAGGATATCTAAAGGTAAATGGCAGAATGTATGGGCAGAAGTAAGTAGGGGTTATCCTTTACCTGTTGGGGAGTGGCTCTTGTTTGAGAGTTATTTTCAAGAGGGTGATGCCTTGTCCGGCCGGTACAAAGTAACCGTTACAGATGCTAGGGGAGTCAAGCACTTGCTTTTCGACATCAGTGATTATACGCATCATCCGGACGATCCCCATCCCGATGGCGTGACCGCTTTTAACCCTATGAAGCTCTATACTTCCGGGGTGTTAATCGATCGTTTGGCCAATGCCAACGCCGAGTTGTCTGTTTTTTGGGATGATTTCGAGTTTTGGACAGACTCTATTCCCGTTGGCGTAAACAATGCCTCTGACATGGACATTCGGATTTCACCTAATCCGTGCCGCGCTGCTTTAAAAATTCAGGGACATTCCAATGTGAAAAGCTTCTGTATTTATGACATGAACGGGCATGTCATCCGGCAGTTTGTGGGGGCTCTCCCTCATTACATTGACACAAAAGACCTTTGTCCGGGAATGTATTATATCCAAATCACCTCGCACGCTCAGACATTGTCAACACACAAGTTTCTTAAGCTTTGAGTCAAGGGGAATGAAAACGATATCATTTTCTATTCCTCAATCGCTTTATGGACTACTTCACTCGTTGTTCTAAAGGAGACTTCGGGGTGATTGTCCTGAGCCATTTTCAATGCCCATTTGGATTCGGCGAGGAAAACCAGTTGCCCGTCTTTGTCATAGGCGATATCCCGGCGTCTTCGCTCCATGAAGGCCTTGAGGGCGGCTTCGTCCTCACATTCGATCCATAAAGCCTTATAGATGCGGTGGGGTTCGTAGGCGCACTTCGCTCCGTATTCGTGTTCTAACCGGTATTGGATAACATCAAATTGTAGGGAGCCTACCGTGCCGATTACCTTTCTCCCGGAGTCCTTCAAAGTAAAAAGTTGGGCGACGCCCTCGTCCATCAATTGATCGAGGCCCTTTGCCAACTGCTTGTACTTCATCGGGTCGGCATTGTTGACAAACCGGAAGAGCTCGGGTGAAAAGCTTGGAATACCGGTGAAGTGAAGTACTTCTCCTTCGGTAAGGGTGTCTCCTATTTTGAAATTGCCGGAATCATAGAGTCCTACAATATCTCCCGGATAGGCATGGTCGATGATTTCTTTTTTGGCGGCCATAAAGGAGGTCGGGTTGGAGAACTTGAGTTTTTTATTCAACCTGCCATGAAAGTAATTCGTATTTCTTTGGAAGGTGCCGGAGACAATCCTTAGAAAGGCGATTCTATCTCGGTGTTTGGGGTCTATGTTGGCGTGTATCTTAAAGACGAATCCCGTAAATTTTGGCTCTTCCGGATACACGATGCGCTCTTCTGCTTTTCTGGGAAGTGGAGAAGGTGATATTTCGACATAACAATCCAAGAGCTCCTTGACCCCGAAGTTATTGACCGCACTACCAAAGAAGACGGGGGATACTTGACCGGATAGATACGCTTCCTTATCGAAGCGGTCATACACCTCTCGTATGATGTGTAATTCTTCGATGAGTTCTTCTGCTGCTTCCTCACCAATGTGAGGTTGGAGATGCTCGAGGTCGATGTCTGTAAGACGAATAAGTTCTTCATCTGCTTGTTTGCCGTGTGGCTGAAAGAGAATCAACTCCCCCTTGTATATATTGTACACCCCTTTGAAGCGCTGTCCCATGCCGATAGGCCAACTCAAAGGGACGACCTTGAGCTTTAACTTCTCTTCTATTTCATCCAAAAGGTCAAAACCATCCTTCCCCTCCCGGTCCAGCTTGTTAATAAAAACAATCATGGGTGTCTCTCGCATACGGCAGACCTCTACGAGTTTCTCCGTTTGTTCTTCGACCCCTTTGGCGACATCTATGACGACAATGGCGCTATCTACAGCGGAGAGGGTCCGGAAAGTGTCTTCAGCAAAGTCTTTGTGGCCCGGCGTATCCAGAATGTTGATCTTTTTTTCCCGGTAGTGAAAGGCCATCACGGAGGTCGCCACGGAGATACCTCTTTGCTTTTCGATCTCCATGAAGTCAGAGGTCGCATGCTTTTTGATTTTATTGGACTTCACAGCTCCTGCCACCTGTATAGCGCCCCCGAAAAGCAGGAGTTTTTCTGTGAGGGTAGTCTTCCCGGCATCAGGGTGACTGACGATACCAAAGGTTCGCCTCTTTTGCAATTCGTCTAAATGGCTCAATGTAGTAAGGGTTAGTCTTTTAAAATATTTCTGGAGATGACGAGCTGTTGGATTTCGGTGGTGCCTTCTCCGATGGTACACAACTTGGAGTCGCGGTAGTATTTTTCGGCCGGATAGTCCTTGGTGTAACCGTATCCGCCATGGATTTGAACTCCTTCGGTGGCGATTTCAACACAAATTTCCGAGGCGTAATACTTTGCCATTGCAGAATCCGTCGTGACTTTTTGGCCTCTGTTTTTTAAGTCGGCAGATTTTCTGATCAACAATTCCGCCGCTTCTATCTGTGTGGCCATTTTGGCCAATTTGAAACTAATCCCTTGAAAGGAGGCGATGGGCTTGCCAAATTGCTCTCGCTCTTGGGAGTATTTTACCGCTGCTTCGTAAGCCCCTTTGGCGATACCGAGCGACAAAGCGGCGATGGAGATGCGACCACCATCCAATATTTTCATGGCCTGAATAAAACCCATCCCTTCCTCACCAATCATTTGACTCTTGTGGATGCGGCAGTTTTCAAACATGATTTGTGCCGTTTCCGAGGCGCGCATACCCAACTTGTTTTCCTTCTTTGCCGGGATAAATCCCGGAGTGCCCTTCTCGATTATGAAGGCCGAAATGCCGTGTTTGTCCAGCAACTCACCGGTTCGGGCTAAAAGAACCAATACGTCTCCGGATATCCCGTGGGTGATAAAATTTTTCATACCGTTGATAACGAAGTAATCTCCATCCCGTTCTGCTACACAGGCCATTCGCATGGCATCGCTGCCGGTACCGGGTTCGGTAAGCCCCCATGCTCCGATCCATTGGCCGGAAGCTAATTTTGGTAAATACTTTTGCTTTTGCTCTTCGTTTGCAAATTCTAATATGTGATTGGTGCAAAGTGAATTGTGCGCTGCAAGGGACAGGCCTATAGAGGGATCTATCCGCGAGATGCGGTCTATGATGCTCACATATTCTTGATACCCCAATCCGGAGCCCCCGTATTGCTCCGGTACGAGCACACCCATAAATCCATGTTCTCCCAATTTTCGGAAAACATCTACCGGGAAGTGTTGACTTTCGTCCCACTCCATTACGTACGGGGCAATCTCTTTCTGTGCAAAATTGGTGGCTGATTCCTCGATGAGGTGCAAATCTTCTTTTTTCATATCCTACGGTTAAGTGTGCAAAATTACACCATTTTTGTGTTTATGAGCAAATACCTCAGTATAGATTAAAAATTGGAAATTCACATCGATTAAAAGCACGAAGAAAAAATAGAAAGTACCCAAACAAAAAGCCCGCTTCATCCATTAAGGGGGAAGCAGGCAAGAAGTTCTGTGTTAAATAATCTCTTAACGTTTTACAAATCTATATATGAGGCGTTTGTTGTCCTTCGATGTGAGAACGGCGATATAGACGGCATTGGGAATCCCTGTGAGCGAAAGGGTAGTAGTCTCTTCGTCCCTGATAGAACGGGAGTAGAGGCGACGGCCATTGATGTCGTATAGGTCTACATTCGACCATTTCATACCAGAATTAGTAATGTCCAATACTCCAAAAGAGGGTCTGTAGAATACAAATCTGGAATCAGCCTCAGGAGTATTACTTATCGTGCCGATGCAGGGATCGAAGCGGTAAGGGACCCATGTGCAACAGGAGTCTATGCCTCTCTTGCAAATCAAAAGGGAGTCAATCGTGTCGCCTGAGAGAGGATAGGGCTGGATGATGGTGAAGGAGTCGTTGGCGATGAAAGTGTGGAGTGTGTCGCCTTTGCGAATGATATCGAAGGTGTCATTCTCATAGAGGTCGTTGGTGAAGTGCAACTTGAATCGAACGGTATCTTCAGATAGGCAAAGGATGTCGTCCAACCGTATGGGTGTACGCGTGATTTTAACCGCATCATAGACTATCCCCGTATTGTAGTGGCAAGCGACATTGCTTAAAGGAGCGGTTAAATCAGTGTAGTCAACTTTTATCATAAATCGAAAGATGCCTTCCAATGAGTCATTCTCCGGATTAAGAGTGAGGTCAAGATCCCAAATGGTATCCCCTGTGGGAGTTAACCAGAACCCTTGTTCGATGATATCCCCTGCAATGCATTGAGGGAAATAATCGAAATCTGCATGCAATCGAATGGCAGGAGGAAAACAGGGAAGGGTATCTACGGTAAAGGTCAAATCAGGATAATAGACTTCGAGATTGAGGACATAAGAGGTGTCACATACGATTGTAGAATTGCTAATTGGTGCCGGCCAGGTGATTTTTTGGCCACAAGTGGTTTCTGAATAACCCCTCCCATTTTCTGCTCTAAAGGTGCCGTCACACACAAAGACGTTGCGTTCTCCAACTGCTCTTTCGGGAAGTAGGGTGATCTCCTGGATATATCGGATGTAACATCCTTTGTTGTCTTTGCCGATGATGGTACACGGAGGGTTAATGCAGGAACTATAGATGGTGGTGTCTTGTAGATTAGTGCTATAGGTATAGGAGCCCCGGTGGTCTTCGTAGCAAATGGCTTTGGGAGGAAGGCGTTTATCCTCGACTCGGGGTTCTACAGTGATACAGGTTTGCTTTGAGTCACAGGCGCCAAGGCTATCTCCAAGATACCAGGTGTAGCACAGTTGGGTGGGGTATATTGGCATTTTGAATTCAATCCAGTTTTTGCCGTAATCTTTTGTGATTACCTGTCCCCCCAATGACCATTGATAATTCGCGTTACATCCGGGGAGATCATCAATGGTTGCCCCCGTGTAAAATCCGGGGCAATTATGCGGGGTGAAATTAATGGTGGGTGTAGGGTCAGGAATGGTCGCATCGCCTCCCCCATGCGTTACTGAAATGGTATATGGACAGACATCCCCACAACAACCATCTACCCACAGGTAGTAGTTGTAGCAATCTTCTATGACCCCGGATAACTTTATGGTGCTGCTGTTACAATTCGCATTACAATCCAACGGGGATTGTCCGCAACCTGCAACGATTCCGGCTTGGATACCAGTGCACCCGGTGCCGGATTGGGCACAATCTGCAAGTGTTGCTTCGATAGTAATGTCCAGTCGATCACCATCGCCATAAAATCCCCACCATTGGGTGTTGAATGGGACACCGGTACCAAAACAAAGGCTGGGGGAGGGGCCGGTGGGATTGTCAAAGTCATAGTTTTGGCAAGATAAGCCGTCTAGGGCTTGAAAACCGCATTGGATGTGGCTATCTTCACAGGTTAAGGACGGTGCAGGGGTGCAACTTTGTGCATGAATGACAGTAGCCAGGAAGAGGCTGGCGAGCAGGCTTAATAAAATGCGTGTAAATTTCATTGGTAATGTCTTGTGTAGATGAGATAATCTTGTGATGTTGTATTGGTTAGACCCCTCAAATCTCAAATCTGCTGCCTGTAAAGCCGGGAAAATTAGTTTTTTTGACTTATTAGTATGAAATGGTACCAGATATGTTTAAAAACACAACGAATAGAGCCTTCAAGTCATCCAATTGTAAAGATAAACCGGCATTTGCGATTATAGCAGGGCTTTCAGGAAAATCCGCAATGCTTCCGGCATGTAAAGGATAAGCAAAAGCGGTCCGACAACAGCGCCGTATAGATGTGCCAAATGGTCGATATTGTCTCTGGAATTCTTAGAGGCCCAGATCGAATATCCCAAGTACAATAAAGCGGCTACAATGCCCGGAATGGGTAGAATCCCATAGATGTAGAGCATCTCCCATGGAAAAAACAAAATGAACATAAATACAATACCGGAGACACCGCCTGAAGCGCCGATGGCCGAATAATACGGTTCGTGTTTATATTTCAAAGCGGTCGGGATGTTGGCGAGGATAACCGTTGCAACATAAATGGCGAGATAGGCGAATTTTCCGGTTGCAGGATAGTAGTAATCCAGAATGCGCTCTATCTGACCACCGAATTGCCAAAGCACAAACATATTGACGAGTAAGTGCATCCATCCACCGTGGACAAGGCTACAAGTGAAAAGGCGATACCACTCGCCATTTCTCCATTCTCTGACCGGAAAATGCTTGAGCTTGCTAACCAATTGAGGGTTGCTAAATCCCAAGAATGAAACAATTCCGGTAATAGCAGTGATAATGAGGGTAATCGACATGGTTTGATTGTTGTGTGTGCCTGTAATGGCTATTATTAATTCTGTGTAAAAGTACAAAGAATATAGGTAATACACACACCATGTTCATCGGCCTATGTTATTGTTTTATTATTTTATGATATATTAAATTTCCTTTATCGGTGGTTATTTTTACAAGATATATCCCATTTTTAAAATGGCCAATAGATATTGAATTCGAATTGAATTTGGTGCGGAGTACCTTACCTGACAAATCAACAATTTCAATAGATTTTATCGATTGATGGCCGGGTGGCGTGATGTGAATGACATCGTGGATTGGATTGGGGTAAATTATAACGGTATTATTTTCTCCTCTGTAACGAGCTGTTCCTAAAGGGAGCATTTGTCTTTCTCTATAAACTATTCTCGTTTCTCCTGAGCCGGAGTAGTTCGGGGATTCATAATTCACGCATACGCCACCATTTGGCAATAGTGCTGCTGTTTTAAATCCTATTGAGACAGAATCGTGGTCTGATATATATTCAGGGGTTGACCATGTTTGACCTCTATCCAAAGAGTAGGCCGCCATCATATCGCCTCCTTTTAAACCAAACAGATCTTCTTCTTTCCAAAATGTCCATAACGTATTGTTGATTATGTCGTATCTGCTACCTTCTACCAAATAGCTTCTTTGAGCACGGGAAACGGGATTGTTATAAAAATCCGAAGCGGGCGACCAGGTTTGCCCAAGATCATCCGAATAACCATATACTACCCTCATCCCCCAGTAGGCGTCTCCTACCGGCGCCTGGTGGTAAAACAAGTGAAACCTTCCTTTGGGATCTATTACCAGGTCCGGGTCTCCCTGATAATCTTCCGAAGAATTGATCGTCACCGGATCAGACCAATTCAAACCACCGTCTGTACTTACCACCATGTGGATGTTCCAGTTGTTTGATGTCACATTATCTCTCCAGAAAATTGCCAAAGAGTCACCGGCATATGCATTGTATTGCCCTCTGGGAAAAGCGGATTTTTTGCTTGTATTTTTACTTATTTGAACAGGAGTGCTAAATGACATTCCACCATCAATGGATCGGGCATAAAAACACTCGGTGTTTGTTGCTGTTTTAATGTTTCCATCGTGCCACATCACGTGTATTCTGCCTTTTAGATCTACCGTCGGGTAAACTTCATCTAAACTCCCGTTTACCGGATTAGCCGCAATAAGTACATGGTCAATAAGATATCGGAATGATGAGTCCATCTTTGAATAATAAAGCTTTGTAGGGCCTTGTTTGTAAAACAAATGTAAATTGTCATTTTGGTCAGATATGACTTTCAATGAGTTTAAACCAGGTAACGGGAAAAATTGGGTTGGACTTGACCAATTTGTTCCGTCATAACTGTAAGTATAATAAATTTTGGTGATATTGTTTTTCTCTCTAAAAAAAACAACCCTTTTATTGTTTGAAAATACAGCCATATTGCTATATAAAAAACCTCTCAAATTGGAACTTGTAGCCGGGTGGGGTAGTTCAACTTCTGAGAGCCAGTTCGGATCAACACCATGTTGAGCTTTTACATATAATGAAGATACCAAAAGCATTGCCAAAATAGCTATTTCCATTTTTCTCATTACGCCGTATATTTTATGATTATAATTGCTTTGACTACACTTTTTTGAAATGGTTTAATCTCCTACAGGACAATGGTGGTCGCAGCATTAATGTCCCTCGCATAACTGCCACAAAGCCGGACAATTTCTACTGTTTGCCTTTGTGTGGGTAGAGGATCGTAGCTCAATAATGGGTACTACGATCACAGAGAAGGTTCTTAGTGCCTGCCAGAAAGCTCTTCAAAATTAGAAATGTATCTTTTGGCGATCTTTTTATTTTTCTCAACTCACTGATACCCAAGTGCTCCGTGTATGAAATAAATACCCTTAGCAACCGAAGCAGTTTTTTTGCTGAATCGAGGCGCTCAAACAGGAGTTATGCTGTAGCATAATGACGGTTTGAGCAACGAAGAGTCAGGGAAAAGAGCGAGTTTATATGTGTAGTTATTTTCTGCGCGGAGCACTATATGTACGGTGGTAACGCCTTTGGCGTCACAGGTCGTGAGAGGGCTGAGGTGAGCTCCGTGTGAGGTTACTTCATTCTAATCGATTAGCGTTTTTTTTATTTCAGTCCAATACTTTAATTTTCCTTGTTGCGTGTTTAACTATCCATTTTGTGTTTTTATTTTCAGATAAATTCCATTCTTTTAATAATTTTGTTGTTGGTCCAGGGTTTACTTTTAAGTAGTCGGTCATATGGTTTGCAACTGATTTTTGAACAAATTTTATCGGATCTTCTTTTAAGATTTCAAGAATTTTGAAAACAGGAATTGGATTTTGAATGAAAGTGTCCAATTTTGTTGCCCAAGGAAGTTTTGGTCTTAATCCTTCTGAAGCAAGCCTGCGTAAATGAAAGTTTTTTGATTTTGACCACTTTTTCATTACGGTTAAAGTCTTTTTAGGGTATTTTCTGATATAAGGACGTATTGCGTATTCTCCTGTATTTCTTTTTGTTATTTCAGAAATTGCTTTGATTGATATTTCATATTGGTCTAAACCATATTTTTCGACAAACTTACCGATTGGCATTACCCAATAAAAATTAGTAAACATTCCTGTCTCGTTTAGGTTTTCGTCTCCAAGAATTTGCAAAAGAATATCTATTGCTTTCTCGTATTCATTAGGTAAGTAATTTCTCAATTCTGTAGCGTGCAGGTCAATTCGTTGTGTGTAAGTTTTGGTTAAACATTTTTCTTTAATAGAATTAATATACCTTTTGCTGTCAAATTCTGAAAATACAATTTGAATTTTTTCGGATAATAATTCTGCCAAATTATCTCCAAAATGCTGTGTTATGCTATAATCTTTTTTCATTTTATTTGAACAATATCAATATGAATACCATTTGGATCTGTGATTGTAATATGCTTACCATTAAAAGGCTCATCTATCACATCAAGAATAATTGGGATATTTATTTTTTAATCCTGTCATATTCCGTTTGAATATTATTGACTTCAATTTGAAAAATTATACCTTTTCCATAGAATTTAGGTCTGATAATTTTATTTACAAATAGTGAATTTGGTTTACAAAACAACAATTCCTAAGCTGGGTTTTCTTTGTGTTGAATTATTACAAAATCATCAATTTCATACTTCACTTTAAAATTAAATGTATCGCAATAAAACGCTTTACTTTCTAAAACCTTATCGGTGTAAATTTCAGTTGCAAATCTCATTATTCTGTAGGTGTTTCGTACTTTACAATATCTATCGCTATTCCGTTTGGGTCAATAATTGTAAAATGTCTGTCTCCCCATGGTTCATCCTTGATTTCAACTGAAATTTTAACATCTTTTAACTTTATTTCTTGATACAATTTATCAACATTATCTATTTCAACTGTTAGAAAAATACCTTGTCCGTTAAATTCTTTATGAAAAAGTTTGTTTTGGCTTGGATGATTTGGTAATAAAACGGCTAATTCATCCTTTTTGTTAGGCGTGTGAAATAGGATGTAAAAATCGTTTTCGAATGTTATTCCAAAATTCAATATTTCGGTATAGAATTTTTTTGTTTCATAATGTTTTTTGGTAATAATACCTGCATTTAGTCTCATAATTTTCTTTTTATTTGTAATAGCACAAAGGTCATCCAAATATAAAAGATAGAATAGTAAAAAACGGACAACTTACTTAAATGCTTTTGCAGGAGTAGAGCCGTATAGGTGTTTGAATTCTTTTATAAAGTGTGTTTGGTCATAATAACCTAAGTCAAAATAAAGTTTGTTTTCTCTTAAACTTTGCGTTGATGGCTTACCGTTTAATAGACTTTGAAATCTGACGACTTTACTAAATACTTTTGGAGTGTCTCCAATATAGAAATTGAATAATCGTCTTAATTGTCTTGAACTTATGCCTACATCTATATCTTTTTCAATACTTAATGTTCCGTGTGATTTTAGTATTATTTCAATTGCTCCGAATATTCTATTATCGAATTTAAATGTTTTGCTATTTATTTGTTGGTTAAAATAGATGTCTAAAATTGGCTTTAAATTACTAATTGAGCTTATTCCATCTGTTTGTTGGCTTAATTGTCTTGATAAATTTGGGATAACTGAATAGAGGTCTTCAAATTTATTAGTTAGTTCGGAAGCATCTGTTTTGAAAAGAGCAGGAAAAGCAGTTGGTAAAAAACGAATACCAAAATAGTTAAACTTGTTTTCTAAAGAAAATTCTGTGTATTGATTTGAAAATCCTGTTATAAAATTATGATTTGGTTTATTTGCTTCCCAAAAGATGTCCATACAACCATCCGTAACGACTTTGTAAATAAAGTTTTCGCTTAATGGATTTTCAGTTTTTAATTGCCAATAGCAGTAAATGAAGTTTGATACTTGTTCAGACGGCTTAATTTCTGAATAAATTGTACCATTTCCAATTCTGATTGTTGGTTGAATTGGCTTGTATAATTCTTTTATGGATTTTAATTCATTCATCAGAGTTTTTCGTTTTTTTGAATTACCGCTAATCTCTAAGGAGTGCATGCGTCACTAACTTCCGGACGATCTACAAATGCTATAGGCGTGGCCTGTGACGCATACATTGCAGTTGGACAATTGGGAGAGGTAAGGGAAACGCTTCGATGTTGCCTTTCTTTCACTTCACTATTTGGGGATAAATATACGGCGGTTTGGGTGATTTTGGAGGGCTTGCAGGGGGAAATTACCTCCTGCTTCTTCTGTCGTCGTCGTGGGGCTTTGTTTTGGGGTGATTTTTAAGCTTTTTGCGGGTTTTTGGCAATGGGGCGCACTGTAGTATTCTTCCAATCAAAGCCATTTTCATGGTCTTTTCATGCAGTTTCTTTAGTATTGGCGGGGCG
>Ga0256832_1001253_pt1 | contig 17037 bp, 12 predicted proteins | sample 134614metaG_FD_190534 | JGI IMG/M metagenome (GOLD analysis project Ga0256832, IMG submission 190534) | Hydrothermal vent microbial communities from Lau Basin, Pacific Ocean - 134-614 | ecosystem: Environmental > Aquatic > Marine > Hydrothermal vents | place: Pacific Ocean: Lau Basin | collected...
TTTTATCAAGGATTTATTTAATATTCGCAAAACCACCGACCGCGAGTTCACTCTGCAAACCATTTTGGAAAATATTCCTTTCAGAGGACACACCGCTTGGCTTTTGATTTTTTCCATCATGGTGGCTTCAGTGGGATTGAATGCCAATTCCACCCCGGTTGTTATAGGCGCCATGCTTATATCACCGCTCATGGGACCCATCATGGGCGCCGGGTTTTCCATTGCCACCAACGATATTGACACGTTTAAAAAATCGGCACTCAATTTTATGGTGATGGTTCTATTGAGTGTGCTCACATCGTTTTTATATTTCAAACTCTCGCCTTTGTCCTATGCTTCGCATGAATTACTTTCCAGGACAACGCCCACCTTTTTTGATGTGATGATTGCGTTTTTCGGAGGTTTGGCCGGTATTGTGGCCATCACCCGCAGGGGTTTTTTCAATGTAATAAGCGGAGTGGCCATTGCCACCGCATTGATGCCACCTTTGTGTACGGCCGGTTTCGGTTTGGCTATTGGGAATATGAAATTTTTCGGCGGAGCGATGTATCTTTTCCTTATCAATTCGTTCTATATTGCGCTGGCTACTTTTTTGGTGATCAAATACTTGCGTTTTCCCGTGGTGAAATATCTCAATTCGGTGAAAAGAAGAAACATTAGCAGGCTATTATATTTTTTAGCTATTTTGGTGATGATCCCCAGCATTCTTTCCTTTTGGAAAATGTACAAAGCCGAAATTTATAAACGCCAAGCTATAGAATTTGTAAAAGAAAATATTCAATACAAAGGCACTCAGATTGTCAAATCGGAAATCTTGCCCGAAAAAAATCAAATCAATCTCTATTTCATCGGCGAAGTTATTCCCGAGCCTGTTATTCAACTATGGGAAGAAAAATTACACGAAACGCCTTTATTCCAACACACGCAACTCAATATATATCAAGCCATTGACAACACATCTCAATTGGAAGAATCATTGAGTAAAAAACTCGAAAGCAAAATTTTGGAAAAATTATTCATCCAAAATCAACAAATGCTCAAAGAAAAAGAAGCCGAAATTCAACAACTTCGTAGGAAACTGGAAAGAATCAAGCGATTGAACAGTGCGGAGGAAATCATTCAAATCAGTCGTGAAATCAAAACCATTTATCCCGAAATAGATGAATTGAACTATGCCCCCATGATTGTTGTCAGACAAGGTTCGGCCCCTTCCGATACCATTCCCACATTTGTGATACGTTGGAAAAAAACATTTTCAAAGCACAATAAAACAAAACAAAGAAAAACCTTGGAGAAATACCTCAAAACGAGAATGAAATTAGACACCCTTCGAATTTTGGAAGTCAACAAATAATACTTTTTAAGATGAGGGCGCCATTTGGCGTGTTCGTCTCAAATCTTACTCGCCCCACTCGGTTTTTGCAAAACACGGCTGCGGGGTCTCCTCGTCAAAGCTCGGAGCCTCCGCTCCGTGGCCAAAAATCCGGTGGGGCTTCGCAAGGATTCCGCCTCACCCGCCGGCGCGAAAAAACCTGATACATTTCCGAATCAGTTTTTCCTATCTTTGAAAAAATAAAAACAAAAGTGGCTTATATTCATCCCAAAGTATTGGAAGACCTGGAGTTTTTCTCCGTGTTGGAGCAAATTGCCGAAAAAGCCTATACAAATCAGGCAAAGGACATGATTCGTAAAACCCGTCCTGCAACCTCGCCGGGAGAAATGATGGAAACTTTGCGCATGACGGATGAATATTTAAAAGCCATACATTCCGGCAACCTGTTCCCCGATCACGCCTTTGAACCTTACGGAGAAGAGCTTGGAAAATTACAGACCGAAAATTATTTCTTTGAGCCGCAAACTTTTTTGGATATTGCCCGGAGTGTGGATATCCTCTTGCAATGGAAAAAATTTTTCTCCGGATTCAAAGAATATTATCCTGTTTTATACGACCATTTTTCATCGCTGAATATTCACAAAATCATTCCGGAAACCATTTATAAAATCGTTCACCGGGAGGCATTCATCAAAGATAATGCTTCCGAAACCTTGGCCTCCATACGTCAACAAATACGTTCACTTCAACAAGAACGGTATGAGGTTTTCCGCCGGTTGATGAAAAAATATGACAAAAAAGGCTATCTGGACGAAATCAAAGAAAGTGTGGCCGAAGGCCGTCCGGTATTAGCTGTCAAACCTGCCTATAGAAAACAAATCGACGGCCTGTTCTACGGCACATCCCGCAGTGGAAATATCATTTTTATCGAACCAGGAGAAAGTGCACAAATCACCAAAAAAATTGAACTCCTCAAAGCCGATGAACAAAGTGAACTTATCCGGATTTTACGGGAACTGACGGCTTTTTTACGTCCATTCGAAGCGGATTTATATCATTATGAACGCTTTTTAATCATGATGGATGTAATCCGGGCTAAAGCACTTTACGCAAAAGAAATCAATGCCGTGCTGCCTCAAATTTCACAAAATAGGATATTGGATTTGAAAAAAGCCTTTCATCCATTGCTTTGGCTTGAAAACAAAGCACGAAAAAAAACGGTCATCCCGCAAAATATTCATTTGGATCAAGAGAACCGCATTATGGTCATTTCGGGTCCCAATGCGGGCGGGAAAAGTATCACTTTGAAGACAGTGGGATTGATTCAGTTAATGATTCAATCGGGTTTGCTTGTACCGGTTCATCCCTCTTCCCAAATTCCTTTCTTTTCTAAAATCCTCACGGATATAGGCGATCACCAATCCATAGAAAATCAATTGTCAACTTATAGCTATCGCTTGAAAAATATGCGCATGTTCTTAAGATTGGTGGACCCCGAAACCTTATTCCTCATTGATGAATTCGGCACCGGTTCCGACCCCGAATTAGGCGGTGCTTTGGCAGAAGTTTTTCTGGAAGAATTTGCCCGTAGCGGAGCATATGGAGTGATCACCACCCACTATAACAACTTGAAGATAACAGCCGAAAAACTACCCGGACTTTTCAATGCCCACATGGAATTTGATATCAAAAAAATGGAACCTACCTATAGGCTCATCACCGGAGATGCAGGTAGTTCCTATACCTTTGAAGTAGCCCGGAAAATGGGTATTCCTTACTCCATTATCAACCGCGCCAAGAAAAAAGTCCATCGTGATAAGGTGAAATACGACCATACCCTTGCAGAGCTACAAGATAAAAAAAGAGTATTGTCACAACAAGAAAAAAATTTACAACAAGCGTTGGAAAATTTGAAGCAAGACAAAGAAAAATTAGAAAAATCTCATCATCAAGTCCTCAAAAAACTGGAAGGATTCAGGATTTTGTTTGAAGAAGAAAAACACAAGCACGAAGCGGGAGAAAAGATTATCTCTCTTTTTAAAAGCTATGCACGGCAACCCGACAAAAAAAAGCTGTGGAAAGAAATTATGCGTTGGTTGGAGAAAGAATACATAAAACAGGAAAAGAAAAAAAGTTTAACCACCAATAAAAAAATCCCACTTCAAAAAATTAAAAAGGAAGTAAAAGAAACTTTACAGCAAGAAGATGTCAAACAGAAATTACGCCAATTTGAAGTGCAACGAATGGAGTATGTGCCCCGTCCGGGCGACAGGGTCAGGATGAAAGGAAGCATGGCCAATGCCATTTTGGAAAAAATAGAAAATACCGAAGCCGTTTTGGATTATGGCAAATTCAAAGCGCGCGTGCCTTTGAATGAATTGGAACTCGTTATGCGAAAAAAGGATTAAATTTGTTGAAAGAAAAAAATCAGATTATGCAATACGACATCATCATTATAGGTAGCGGACCGGGTGGATATGTGACAGCCATCAGGGCTTCTCAACTGGGCTTTAAAACCGCCATTGTGGAAAAAGAAAATCTCGGAGGCGTTTGCCTCAATTGGGGATGTATTCCCACCAAAGCATTGCTCAAAAGTGCGGAAGTATATAATTATCTGAAAAAAGCCGGTGACTACGGATTGAATGCAGAAAATTTTTCCGCCGATTTTCCTGCGGTTATTCAACGAAGCCGTGAAGTGGCGGGAAGCATGAGTAAAGGAGTGGAATTTTTGATGCGAAAAAACAATATTGATGTTTTGCAGGGAACCGGAAAAGTATTGCCCGGGAAAAAAGTACTTGTAACCACTGAAAACGGTGAGGAAAAAGTTTTTGAAGCGCAGCATATCATCATTGCCACCGGTGCACGCGCACGTTCGTTGCCGAGTATGCCCATAGACGGTGAACGTGTGATAGGATACCGTCAAGCATTGACCCTACGGAAGCGTCCCGGAAGTATGGTAATCGTAGGTTCGGGGGCCATTGGGGTAGAAATGGCTTATTTTTATAATAGCATGGGTGCACAAGTGACGCTTATTGAATACCTCCCGCGTATTATGCCTTTAGAAGACGAGGAAGTATCCAAACAATTGGAACGAAGTTTTAAAAAATCCAAAATCAAAGTTAAAACTTCAGCCGAAGTGACCGGAGTGGAATATACGGACGAAGGAATAAAAGTATTGTATAAAGACAAAAAAGGCGAACAAAGCATTGAAGCGGATTTGGTGTTGAGTGCCGTGGGCATACAAGCCAATATTGGAAATATCGGTTTGGAAGAAACCGGAATTGAGGTGGAGAAAGGAAAAATCAAAGTGGATAAATTCTACAAAACAAATGTAGATGGATATTATGCCATAGGCGATGTGATTGATACGCCTGCATTGGCACATGTGGCATCGGCGGAAGGAATCACTTGCGTTGAAAAAATTGCAGGTTTGGATGTAGAACCGGTTGATTATAAAAACATTCCGTCCAATATTTACACCTCACCCGAGATTGCTTCTGTTGGCTATACGGAAAAACAAGCTTTGGAGGCAGGATATGAAATAAGGGTAGGAAAATTTCCTTTCACCGCCAGCGGAAAAGCCAAAGCTGCCGGAAAACCCGACGGGTTTGTAAAAATCATCATTGATAAAAAATACGATGAAATCCTGGGAGCACATATGATTGGTGCAAATGTGACCGAAATGATTGCCGAAATTGTTGCCGCGAGAAAAGCCGAAGCCACCGGACACTCACTTTTGAAATCCATTCATCCGCATCCCACTATGAGCGAAGCGGTTATGGAAGCCGTGGCGGATGCATATGGAGAAGTGATACACTTATAAATGTTTAAGAATTACAAAGATTATAACAAGAAACCGCCGGAGAAGGCGGTTTTTTATTTGATTTTGTCTTTGACCATTTTATTGAGTTGCCCTATATATTCCAGCATTTCTTTTCTTCCTCTTTTATCTTGGGATGAAGTGATAAAATATTTAGGCATACTTTCCCATCGGGTCAACATTTTTTGCTGGTATTTTTTGATGTTTTTGGCCAATTGTGAGCTTGAAAGTTTGTCGGCTTTGGTGAAAACAATGGAAAAAGGAATCCGGTTTTTTCCAAGCCATTCCATAAACTCCAAATCAATCTTTTGGGGTTCCAATCTGCTGTCTACCAATACAAAAGCATTCACCAGGTTTTTTCTTGTTTTAAAGTAATCCGTGATGAGTTTTTGAAATTTTTTTCTGTTGGTTTTGGATGTTTTGGCATACCCATAACCGGGCAAATCCACTAAAAACCAGTTGTCATTGATTTTGAAATGATTGATAAGTTGTGTTTTGCCCGGTGTGGAAGATGTTTTGGCCAAATTTTTTTTATTGGTGAGCATATTTATCAAAGAAGATTTTCCCACATTGCTTCTACCTATAAAAGCATATTCAGGCAAAGGTTCACCAGGTAATTTTTTCACATCCGAATTACTGACTACAAATTCGGCTTTTTTTATTTCCATAGCTTAAAAATGTTTATTTAATAACTTCCGGGCATGTCATCATCAACAATGATGATAAAATCGGCTGTGCCTTTATATTCAGGTTCTAATTTCCGGATGTCTTTTTGACTGACCACTTCAATGGTAAGCGTTTTCACACCGGGTTTTTCTCTTCGTAAATACCACAATATACCTTGGTCAAATGCAGAATGGAAACTTCCGTTAAAATGAATAAAGGTATGATCCGGTTCCAAGTGCTTGGCTATGTTATGTGCCATTGTTGCATCTTTAACGGCTTGTGCTTTGGGTAGGTTTTCGCCTCCGTGCCCCGGCATCATATCCCGCATTTTTTTGTATTGAGAAAGCGTTGAATCATAAGCAATGGGAAGCGGAGTAACCCATTTTTTTTCATCATCCGGGAGACTGTCTAAATATGCAAAACCTTTTCTATACACCATTCTGGCATATCGGCGGGGAATATTAGTGGCAATGAACTTGAGTTTTTTTTCTTTGGCAAAATCCACCAACATTTTGTAATCTGTCTTATAGTTGGGCCAAAGCCGGGCTAACGAATCAAATGCTTTTTGGTCTATCTCATCTTTCAGATAAAGGTCCAGTTCATCTTGATTATCCGTTTCAAACATCTCGGCGCCCAAAATGATTTTTCCTTTTTTCTTTTTATATAAATCCTTGGTGATTTCTATTTCAAACCAATGCGCAATGGGATTATTATGAAGCTCACCGATAAAAACCACATCCGCTTCCGCCGCTTTTTTCAGTAATTTTTTGTAAGAAGTTTTATTGCCTTTAGTATTTACTATCCTGTATGCAGTTTTTTTTTGAGCATGCGTAAATATCCCGATTAAAATCAAAAGCGAAACAATATAATATTTCATTATCGCAATTTTAGTTTTTGACCAACACGGATAGTATTGTCTTTCAAATTATTCAACTCTTTCAATTTACTGATAGGGACATTGTATTTAACATGAATTCTATATAATGTTTCACCGGGTTGTACGATATGATATGCAGGAATGTTTGATTGGTTTTTTTCTTCTTTCACTTCTTGGTTATCTGCTTTTTTCTCTTTTTTAACGGGAATACGTAGCGTTTGCCCTACTTTGAGGACGGGTTCTTCCAATTGATTGGCTGTGATGATTTCATCAATTTGAACATTGTATTTTTTTGAAAGCGAATATAATGTTTCTCCCGTTTGAACTTGATGTATGATAAAATTTTTATCGGAGTTTGCTGTTGTTTCCGTATCGCTTTTTTCATTTTCTTTTGAGGTTATTTGCTCTTCCAATCCTTGGCTGACATTTTGAATGGTTTCATTCACCGTATTATCAACCGCTTCTTGAGAATTATCAAGGGCTTCCTTTGTTTCTTCAATTTCGGTTTGGGTTTCCTTTATTGAGGTGTTATCCTCAGGAGTATTTAATGATTGTTCATGTGCGGTGGCTTGTTCTTCACTTATCTTTAAAACAAGAATTTGTCCTTCATAAATGTCAAAATCCACTAAATTATTCATTTCTTTAATGTCTTTTACGGGGATGCCGAATTTTTTTGAGATAGTGTATAAAGTCTCGCCCGGTTTCACTTCATAAATAATTTTTTCTCCTTTATCATTTTTTTCTTCAACGACATCATTTGTTTTTACTTTCATTTCCCTTAAAACTTCGCGGTCATACTTATGTAAATCATATTTTTCAATCAAATAGATAAGTTTGGAAGGATAACTGGGGTCGGTGGCATAGCCCGCTTTTTTCAATCCTTTGGCCCAGGCTTCATAATCGGTTAAAGGTAATCTGAAGAGAAAAGCATATCTTCTTCTTTTGGCTAAGAATTTGGAATGATCCACAAATGATTCCTCCGGATTTTTATATTTTCTGAAACACTCGTTCAATGCATCATCATCATGATAAATTTTTTCTCCATCCCAGTTATCTGCACATTTAATTCCGAAATGATTGTTGGCTTCACGTGCTAATCTACTGGTCCCCGACGCCGATTCCAAAATGCCCTGTGCAAGGGTTATACTGGCCGGAATGCCGTATTGTTTCATTTCTTTTTTGGCAATTTCTTTAAATCTTTGAATATAGGCCCGGGTTTTAGCATCATTGGAACTTTTTATCTGCGAGACATCTTTGGTGTGACCGGAAACTGTTTTTTTAGAACTTCCACAAGAGGACAAAGAAATAATACCAATGATTATAGCGAATAGATAAACGATTTTTTTCATTGTAATCTAATTAACGAAACTTTTACAAATTTAAGAAAAAACAATCACTTTGAGCTTTCTTCAATGATTGTTCCCAATACAACAATATCCGCACCCGATTTAAATGCAAGGTCTCTTTCCTCAATACTGCGGATGCCTCCCCCCACAATGAGGGGAACTGTCAGGTTCCGGCTTATATGCTGAATCAATTCCGAAGGTATTTTTTCTTGCGCACCACTACCTGCATCCAAATAAATACATTCCATCCCCATCATTTCACCCGCCCATGCTGTGGCCAATGCCAAGTCGGGTTTTTCAGGTGGAATGGGAAGACTTTGCGTGATGTATTGTACGGTTGTCACGGGTCCCCTTCCACCTATCAAAATATACCCGGTGGAAATGGTTTTTATCCCTGTTTTCTTGATGAACGGAGCCGCCTTCACTTGCTGACCGATTAAATACTCCGGATTTCTCCCCGATAAGAGTGAAAGAAACAAAAGAGCATCGGCATGTGGACTCACTTGTGCATGATCGCCGGGAAACAGAATGACCGGAAGTCCGGTTTGCTTTTTGATTTCCACAACCAATTCGTCCAAGTGATTGGTCGAAATAAAACTACCTCCCACTAAATAGTAGGAAGGCTCATATTCGGCCGCTTGTTCAATCAAGGAAACAACCTCATGGACATGCGTTTTATCGGGGTCTATTAAAATGGCGGTTTTTTTATTTCCCTTCGTAAAAAAGGACATTTTTCCAATGAATTTTACGTAAATTTACAACGTGCAAGATAAGGAGATAAAAATACATTCCCAACTTTTTGACGGTTGGGTGAATATGATTCAAAACAAACGTTTTCCACACACGGTTTTACTTTCCGGTAAAACGGGATACGGAAGCCTGTGGCTTGCCTGGCAATTGGCCGGGCGTATTCTTTGTCCCGAAAATGACGAAAAATGCATCCAAGCCGTCAAATTTCTCCATCATCCCGATTTACATTTTATTTTTCCAACCGCCACCGGAAAAAAAGTTAGCAAAGATCCTTCATCAAAGGATTATATGAACGAATGGAACGGATTTCTACAACGTTATCCCTTTGCTTCCTACTCCGATTGGATGACCGAAATGGGAGCGCCGGATAAAAAAGGCGAAATCAGAGTGAAAGACGCCATGGAATTAGTGCGTCAATCCGGAACTTTTCCGGTGCAATCACAGTCCAAGGTTTTCATTATTTGGTTGGCGGAAAAAATGAACCTTAATGCCGCCAACAAACTCCTCAAACTTTTGGAAGAACCACCCGGAGATACTTATTTCATTCTCATAACCGAAAACGAAAGACAAATTCTACCCACCATTCTGTCACGATGCTTGATTTTTCAAATCCCTAAAATTTCCAATGCGGAAATCAAAGAAAACCTTACCAAATTATTCATTCTTCAACCGGAAAAAGCCATGGAAATAGCCAACCGGGCACAAGGCAATTGGCATACGGCCGTTCAACTGCTCAATGATGAAGATCCCAATAAAGACTTCAAGGAAAAATTTGTGCATTGGGTTCGCATTGCATACAAAGCCAAAAATGATCCGCAAGCCATCTTATCATTACAAAAATGGGCCGAAGAACTTGCTTCCGAAGGAAATGCCTACCGGGTCAATTTCCTACATTTCACACTGGAAGTCTTCAGACAAGCCTATTTTTTGAACCGGAATTTTCCCGGCTTGTCATACATCCGTTTTGAAGAACAAAAATTTGATCCCCAAAAGTTTGCTCCCTTCGTTCATCAAAAAAACATACAAGACTTCTATCAACTCATCAATGATGCCATTTATCACCTCAACCGGAATGCCAACCCCAAACTCACTTTCATGGACCTTTCCATCAAACTGACCCGGTTGCTCCATAAACCCGCCTCCTAAAAATCCAAATCAAAACCTTATTTTTGCAACAAAAACAAAATCATGGCAAAAGTAAAATTGGAATGGAAAAGACCCATGGCATTTGATGCTTACGTAGGAGAATATCCCGAACCCGTAAAAATAGACAGCGAAGAAAAATTCGGAGGAAGAGGCTATGGACCTCAACCCAAACCCCTTATGCTGGTTTCACTCGGCGGATGCACGGCCATGGACGTGGCCTCCTTGATGAAAAAAATGCGGGTGGATGAAAACGTGGAAGATTTCACCGTGGAAGTCAATGCACACATGACAGACGAGCACCCCAAATACTATGACAAAGTGCATGTAGTATATAACTTCAAAGGTAAAAATCTTGACCGCGAAAAGCTCACCAAAGCCGTCAAATTATCAGAAACACGCTATTGCGGGGTTTACAAAATGTTCCGCAGTTTTGCCGACGTGACCTATGAAATCAATTTTATTGAAGATTAGTAATTTTCAACTCCAAGCCCGGCTTCATGAAAGCCGGGTTTTTTGTTATTTTTAAATTTGTTTATAAGGATAATAGTTGATTTGATGTTTATTTGATATGTGAAGAGCTAGATGATCTCATATTTTAAAATGTATATTAAAAAAGTTTTATATGCCTTATATAGAAGGCTAGTACCTAAATAAAAAATTATAAAAAATTATTTATTAATTTACATCTCATTTCAATACTAAAATAAAATATATTATGAAACAAATATTACTTTTCTTAGTTGTTATATTTTCTCTAAGTGTTTTTTCGCAATCAAACTCTAGGTACAATAAAATATGGGAGTCGATTTTGCTAAATGATAGAGAGAAAGCATTAAAATTTAGTGAAAAAATATCATATGATAAAGCAGATATAGAAGGTATTATTTTAAAGCAATTAATTCTTACTGAGAATGGATATGTTGAACCGGATAAAGAATTTATATCTTCATTTGTTCTGCAACCTGATTTTGACAAATATTTATATGCTATGTGGAACGAGGGATTTATGTTTGGCGATTATGTATCCAACGGTTTAATAAAATATGGATATGAAAATATTAATTACATACAACCGGAAAAAATTAAGCAACCTGAAGTTAAGGCTCCTTTTTTATATTTAAAAGCCATATCAAAAAGAGCTCAAAATAAACATCAGGAGTTTATTAATTATCTAGATCAGATTAACCATGTAAATAAATGGCAATATTGTGGAGTTTTTGAGGATTTAAACAAAAGTGGTATAAACATTCCTTACCCTCCTGAGAATTATGCATTCAGTAGAGAGGATTTTGATGCTAATAGTAATGGGAAAATAAATTGGTATATTCCAGCAAATCATGTGGAAGTTTATCAATACTTTGTCAATCACTCGGAATATGGAGATGGGATTAATTATGCACAGTCATTTATACACAATGATCAAGAACAAGTTGTTTATTTGAAAATCGGTACAGGAAGTGCTATAAAATTATGGCTGAATGATGTGTTAATTTTTGAAAATACCAAGGATAGAGGCACAGAAATGGATGCTTATATTATAAAGCTGAATTTACCTGAAGGTATAAACCGTTTGTTAGTTAAAACTACTAATTTTAGTTACAATTCATATTTTATCGTGAGAATTACGGATGAAAAGGGAAATCCGGTGAAAGGTATATATTCCAGTGAGGAATACCAACCTTACAATAAAAGCACAGTACAATCACTTAATCCGGTTTTGTTGGCTCATCCAGTAGAACAATTTTTTGAAAAAAAAGTAGAGCAATATCCCGATAACTTTTTTTTAAAATATTGTCTGGCAAATACATATTTGCGCAATTCAAAAATTGAAAAATTTAATACACTCCTTTCGCCCTTATTGGAAAAATATCCCAAAAGTTCACTGCTTAGAAGGCTGAAAATAAAAGCTTTGCAAATTGAAAAAGATTATAATAAAATAAGCGAGATATATAAAAACATGGAACTAGATGATGAGATGTATTATGTTGTTCAAGCACTAAAAATGACCAAGTTCGAAGAAATTTTGAAGAAGGATAAAGCGGAAATGAGAAAGGATTTAGATAAAATAAGAGAAGCTCTTCATTTTGATTTAGCTCATGCAACTTGTGATTTCTTAGAAGCAGCAAGGGATAATAACATGGATAGACTCAAAAAAATATTAGATCGATTAATAAAAGATGCTTTTGATATCCAAAACCCTAAATTAATAACAATATATGCACCAATATATAAAAACTTATTCAATGATGAAGAAAAAACAATTGAAATATTGAATCGGGTAATCAATGATTACTATCATTATTTAGCTTATGATGAATTAGTATCTATTTACAACGAAAAAAATGAAGATGAAAAGGTGGTTGAACTGCTGAAAAAATTCTACTTAGTGAATAAAGAAGATAATAAAACCTTGTATTACCTGACATCTAAATTATATGAGATGCAACATTATAAAGAAGCACTTCAATATATAGATAGTGCTTTGATGAATTTTCCATACAGTTTTATGTTCATGGAAGAAAAGGCAAAAAATTATTTACAATTAAAAAATAAAAAAGAGGCTTTAAAATGGTATAAAAAATCACTTTCGCATAATACGGGATCTTATAAATTGCGAAAAACCGTTGATGATTTGGAAAATAGAGAAGATCCGTTAAAAGGATTGATTATTCAAAATGTTTATAAGTTCATACGGGAAAATAGAAATAAAGTCAAAAAAAATAATTATGGAATAAATGTTTTGTTAGAAGACTTCAATAATTTGATTTATAAAGAAGGAGGAATCAAAGAGCGGGCGGTATTAATATACGAAGTTACTTCCGATAATGGGGTAGAAATCCTTAAAGAATATGATATGGGATTGACAGGTAATTATACCATTTATAAATCAGAATTAGTAAAACCCGACGGAAGTATTGTTCCTGCAGATAAACAGGGTTCTCATTTGGTTTTTAAAAATTTAAAACCAGGTGATGTTGTATATATTGATTATGAGAAATATGTATCGGGGAGTGGCCGGTTTTATAAAGATTTTACCGGTTCATTTTCACCCGACTTCTACCATCCGGCATCTCATGTTTATTATAGGGTTTTATTTCCGAAAGACTATAAATTAAACTATGAATACGTAAATGGAGAAATAGATTTTATAAAGAAAAAGAAAGACGAATGGATATTATATCAATGGTCTGATGAGCATGTAAAATGTATGCCTGCCAGTGAAGATTATATGCCTGAATTTATCGATGTAATACGTTCAGTACATATCAGTTCCATCAATTCCTGGCAAGATATAGCCAGGTGGTATTCGGATTTGATGAGTTCCTCCATTAAATTTGATGAGACTGTTGAAAAAGTATTTAAAGAGTTATTTCCGAACTCCTATGAAAGTCTGAGTGAAAACGAAAGAGCAAAAATTATTTACGATTATATTATTACAAATATCAATTATAGTTATGTAGATTTTCGTCAAAGTGGATACATTCCTCAACGTCCGTCTAAAACCATCGATACCAAATTGGGTGATTGTAAAGATCTTTCCACTTTGTTTCTTGCCTTGGGAAGAAAAGCTGGCTTGAAAGTGAATTTGGTTCTTGTTTTGACCAATGATAACGGATTTAATGAGTTAGTTTTGCCTTCAATGGGCTTTAATCATGCTATAGTTAAGGTGATGATTGATGGGAAAGAACAATTTTTGGAATTAACAAATAAATATTTGCCATATAAAACATTACCGGTTACTTTAATCAATGCTTCAGCGCTTGAAATCCCGTATGAAAAAGAAGAAATAGAACAGAAAAACTTATTTCACTTGGAGAATTTGTCGCAAACAGTCAATGTATTGCAATCGGATGCTGAGTATATTATTGAAAAAGAAACACAAAAAATAAAAATAAAAACCAAAGGAAAAGGAAGAGGAGCGGCACGGTTAAACAGAAAATTCTCTGATATTGGAAAAGATGTAATTGAAAAAAAAGTCGTGAAATATTTCACTAATTTACAAGATATTGATTTGGAATTGATTGATTATGAAATTATAAATTCTGATGCTACATCACCTGAAGCGGAGTTTAATGCAACACTTCATATTAAAAACCAAATTAATAACCTTGGAAGTATAAAAGTTTTTAAGCTCCCTTTGCAACTTAATCCTTATACACAAGATATTGTAAACTTAAAAAAACGTAATTATCCAATTGAATATACAAAATATGAATATCTAGATTTTTATAAATACAGTTACAGAATTGTTTTGAAAAATGGAGGTAAGTTCTCGATTATTCCAAAAAATCAATCATATAGATACAAAAATCATAGTTTTGACATAAAGTATGAACAAGTATCCGATACAGTATTGAAAGTTAAAGTACAAGCCCACACTCCTTTGGATCGTATTAATCCGGAGGAATATCCTGAATTTAGAAAATATGTTAATAACGTTCTAAAAGCCACACAAAGTTTGATTGGTTTTGAATGATTTTAGGCATGCTTAATATATATATAAACATATCACGTAAGTTAACAAGATTAAAAAATACGCCAAATGGCGCCCTGAAGAATTTTAATCTTCAAGAATTTTTTCAAGTGCCATGCCGCGGGAGGCTTTGATCAGTATGGTATGATTAGAGAAATTGTTCAGGTTGATTTGTTTGGTGAATTCTTCACGAGTGGAAAATTGCCCGAGAATGTATGGGTTTGGAATGGTGCGGGAGAAATTTTCTCCGATGAGGTAGGCTTGTATGCCTTTTTGTGACAAGTAATCTACAATGTTTTGATGTTTTTCCAATGATTTCGGGCCGAGTTCAAACATGTCTCCGAGTATGGCCAGTTTTTTTCCGGGCAACGCCGCCAGGGTATCCAAAGCGGCTTTCATGCTACTGGGATTGGCATTGTAGGCATCCAGAATGATCCGGTTATTGTCTTTTTCAATCCATTGATTGCGATTATTGGATGGGATGTAGGTTTCTATGCCTTGTTTAATATTTTGCGGGGAAACTTGGAAGTAGTCACCGATGCAAATGGCGGCACTGGCATTGGAAAAATGAAATGTTCCATACAAATGTGTGGTGATTTCAAGTCTTTTATAACCTATTTTTACGGGTTGTCCCTGGCTTAGTTGTTTGAGTTGAACCGGGGTGGGATGTATGTATGAAAAGGAATATATTTTCGGGTAGTTTTCAAGTTGTTTGATTTGAATGGGGTCGTCAGCATTTTGGAAGATGAGTTTGTTGTGGTTTTTCAGATAATCATAAAGTTCGGATTTGGCACGGATGACGCCTTGAAGGTCGCCGAAAAATTCCAAATGCGCTTCGCCAAAGCTTGTAATGTAACCGTAATCGGGCCGGGTGAATTGGCAGTATTCGGTCATTTCTCCAAAATGGTTGATTCCCATTTCAATCACGGCTATTTCATGATGTGGTTTAAGTTGTAGAAGTGTGAGGGGGATTCCTATATGGTTATTGAGGTTGCCTTGCGTGGCCAAGGTTTGATATTGTTGTGATAAGACGTTTTTGATCAGTTCTTTGGTGGTGGTTTTTCCGTTAGAGCCTGTGATGGCAATGATTTTGGCTTTCATTTGAAGACGGTGATGAAGTGCCAGTTTTTGGAGTGTTTTTAAAGTATCATCCACCACCGTCATTTGAGGATGGTCTTTGAATTGAGGGCGTGATGTAACGGCTAGTAATGCCCCTTGTTGTAAAGCTTGTTCCACAAAGTCATTCCCGTCAAAATTTTCGCCTTTGAGTGCAAAAAAGATTTTTCCTGAAAGGTCTTTCCGGGTGTCGGTTTCCACGCCTTCCGAAGCTATAAATATTTCATACAATTGATCAAGTGATAGTTTCATTTTTTTAGTCGTAAATTTGGATCATTTGTTCGATGAGGTTTACCATTTCTTTGTTTCCTACATAAAACGGAACGCGTTGATGTAATTTCTGAGGTTTGATTTCCAAAATGCGTCTTTTTCCGTCGGAGGCTTTACCGCCGGCTTGTTCGGCCAAGAAAGCCATGGGGTTGCATTCGTAGAGTAAGCGAAGTTTTCCGTTGGGATGTTTGGCGGTTTGTGGATAGAGATATACACCGCCTTTGATGAGATTCCGGTGGAAATCGGAAACCAGTGAACCGATGTATCTTGAAGTATAGGGGCGGTCGTCTTCTTCTTCTTGACAATATTTGATAAATTTTTTCACGCCAAGCGGAAAGTGCACGTAATTTCCTTCGTTTATGGAGTAAATTTTACCTTTATCGGGGAATTTCATATTGGGATGAGAAAGATAGAATGTCCCAATGGCGGGATTAAGCGTGAAACCATTTACTCCATGTCCTGTTGTATAGACCAACATGGTGGATGTGCCATAGATAATATATCCTGCGGCCACTTGATTGATTCCGGGTTGAAGAAAATCTTCCAATGTGACGGGGGTGCCCACGGGACTGATACGTCGATAGATGGAGAAAATGGTTCCCACCGATACGTTCACATCAATATTGGATGAACCGTCCAAAGGGTCTATGAGGACAACATACTTGTTTTGGTTGTCTTTTTTCATTCCCGAAATACTGATAAAATCTTCTTCTTCTTCGGATGCAATTCCACAGGCTATTTCTCTGTTGATAAGGGAATTGATAAAAAGTTTGTTGGCCAGGACATCCAATTTTTGTTGTTCTTCGGCATGTGCATTATTTGTTCCGGTTGATCCGAGGATATCCACCAGTCCCGCTTTGTTTACATAGTGATTGACAATTTTTGCGGCCAGCCGTATGGAATTGAGCAAGCTGGAAAGTTCACCTGTAGAGTAGGGGAATTCGTGTTGTTTTTCAATGACAAATTCACCGAGGGTTTTGGGTTGTTCCATAATAAAATTTAAAATTTTCCGGTTATTTGAATTTTAAAATTGCGTCCCGGTTCGCTCACGGCGGAGGCAAATTTTTTATAATGAACATCAAAGATATTTTCCACCGCCAAATTAAGTGTCAAATGTTTGCTGATGTAGAGATTAAAATAGGCATTAAAAATATGCCAGGCTGGGAATCCTACATATTCACCTGTGATGGGATCTACGGGAGATTCATCCAGGTTATCAATACCGCTTATCACATCATA
>Ga0256832_1001254_pt1 | contig 17037 bp, 16 predicted proteins | sample 134614metaG_FD_190534 | JGI IMG/M metagenome (GOLD analysis project Ga0256832, IMG submission 190534) | Hydrothermal vent microbial communities from Lau Basin, Pacific Ocean - 134-614 | ecosystem: Environmental > Aquatic > Marine > Hydrothermal vents | place: Pacific Ocean: Lau Basin | collected...
ACGCGGCCTGGTCGCGCCGGAAAACGTAGTCGCGGCGAGCGCCGACCCGCACGAGCGGGTGTATCTGATCGTGGACGCGCAGGGCAACGAGCGCGAGGAGCGACGCCGGCCGCCCCCGGAGATGGACGCCTTGCGTGAACGCCTCTGGAGCGTGTTGGAGCGTGAAGGCAAGACGTTACTCGCCCTCAACGCCGGGCTCTTCGCCGGTGCCTTGAGTGACCGCGTCACCGCACGCATCATGGCCGCGCGGCGCAGCGTCGCGCAGCGTGTCATCCATCAGTACTGCGTGGCCAAGGGCGTGGCGGTGGCCTTCAATCCGGTTCCTATCACCGATCTGGCCGCGGCGGCAGGCCTCGACGTGGCGCTGACCGTCCATTTGAGCCGGGTCTACGGGCTGCCCATGACGCGGCGCGAGGCCGCGGCACTGGTGCGGACCATCGTCGTGCAAGCCTCGGCGGTGATGGGCACGGCCTGGGCCATGAACCTGGCCTCCTCCGCCCTCAAGCTCGGCAGCGGCGGTCTGTCCACCGCCGTCACTGCAGGCGCTCAGGGCGCGGTGGCCTACTACGCCACGCTGGTGGTGGGGCGGGCCGCCGAGCATTATCTGAGCCAAGGCAAGGCCTGGGGGGAGAGCGGGCCCAAACGGGCCGTGCAGCGCATCGTCGAAGAGGTGGATCGGGCCTCGGTGCTCGCCGAGGCCCGCGAGGCCATCGCCCGTCGGCTGGCCCGGGCCGGCGCCGAGTGAGCCCGCGGCTGCGTCGTCCGTGGGGCAGGATTCGGATGGGCCGCCAGCCGGCGGAGGGAATGCATCCGGGCGGGCTCTCCTGGAGGATCCTGGTCAGGAAGGTTTTCCACGGCTCCGCCCACCACCCGTGCAGCGCCCCCCCGGATATGAGGAAAGAGACGGACCCGCCGACACGTCTCGCGGCCGTGACCGCCGTGCCATGAACCGTTACCGGTTGCTGGAGAAGCGCCTGGATGCTTTTGTCGCCGCCCGCCAGGAGGGGCTCCTGCGTGGCGGTTCGGTCGGCCTGGAGCGGGAGGCGCTGCGCGTGGCACCGGACGGGAGCCTCTCGCATCGCCCGCATCCCAGGGCCCTGGGTTCGGCGTTGACGCATCCGTGGATCACCACGGACTTCTCCGAGGCATTGATCGAGCTCATCACCCCGCCGCTGCCCGACGTGGGGGCGGCCATCGACTTCCTCTGCGACCTGGAAACCTATGTGTACGAGGTCCTCGAGGACGAATTCCTCTGGGCGACCAGCATGCCGTGCATTCTGCGCGGCGAGGCGGACATTCCCATCGCCTGGTACGGCACCTCCAATCCGGGGCTCATGAAGCACATCTACCGCGTGGGACTGGGCAACCGATACGGGCGTGCCATGCAGCTCATCGCCGGGGTGCACTTCAACTACTCCTGCAACGAGGGGCTGTGGGCGGTGTACCAGGTCCTCGAACACGACGCCCGGCCCCTGCGCGAGTTCATCGATCACGGCTATTTCGCCATGCTGCGCAATCTGCTGCGCCTGGGGTGGATGGTGCCGTACCTGTTCGGCTGCTCGCCGGCCGTCTGCAAGACCTTCGTGGGCGACCAGCCCACGGACATGGCATGGTTCGACGAGACCACCTATTACTATCCCTACGCCACCTCGCTGCGCATGGGGGACATCGGCTACCAGAACAACAAGGCCTACGAGTCCGGGTTCAAGGCGCGCTACGACAATCTGGACCTGTACATCGCCAGTCTGCAGTGGGCCACGGAGACTCCCGATCCCCGTTACGAGCAGATCGGCGTACGAGTCGACGGACGTTATCGCCAGCTCAATCCCAACATCCTGCAGATCGAGAACGAGTACTACAGCACGGTGCGCCCGAAGCAGCCGCTGCGTGGGGACGAGAAGCCGGTGATTGCCCTGCGGGAGCGCGGTGTCCAGTATGTGGAGCTACGCTCACTGGACGTGGACGCGTTCAGTCCGGCCGGCGCCAACGGACCCGAGCTCCGCTTCCTCGAGGCCTTCATGCTGTTCTGCCTGTTGCACGAGAGCCCACGGCTGCCCATGAAAGAGGCTCGTGAGGTGGATCGCAACGAGTTTCGGGTCGCCCACCGCGGTCGCGAACCGGGCCTCAGGCTGGAACGCAACGGCCGCGAGGTACCACTCAGGGAGTGGGGGTTGGAGGTCCTGGACGCGATGACGGGGATCTGTGAAATCCTGGACGGGGATCAGGCCCCGGGACCCTATACCCAGGCCTTGGAACGCCAGCGTGAGACCTTCCTGGAACCCGAGCGTACACCCTCGGCACGCATGCTGCGTGAGATGCGTGCTCGGGGCGAGGGGTTCCATGCCTATGCACGGCACCGTTCCGAGATCCTGCGCCGGTTCTTCCGTCGGCGGCGACTCCATCCGGCGCAGCGCGAGATCTTCGACGAGGTGGCCAGGGCCAGCCGGCGCCGGCAAGCGGAGCTGGAGGCCGGGGATTCGTTGCCGTTCGACGCCTATCTGGCACGTTACTTCGCCCAGACCTGACGGGGCCTGGGCCGACCGCTATACTGATTCGGTCCTTCGCGATGGCGAGAGACCCCGAGAACAACAACGAATCTGGAGCAGCACATGGCTATCGACGCACTCAGCATTGCCGCCATCATCGTCAGCCTGATCGTCGTCGTTGTGGTCTATTGGGCTGCCACCAAGTTCAACCGCGAGCTGGATCGTAAGTTGCGCCTGCTGGCGCGCCACCAGGAGGCGCTGCTCAACAGCCACGAGGCACGGGAGCTGTGCAAGGCCATCCGGGCCCAGTATCCCGACGCCTGCCCCGGGCTGGATTTCACCATCGAGGCCGACCAGACGGATCTGCCGCACATCGCGGAATGGCGGCTGGACGCCCCCAAGCCCGACGAGAAGGCACTCCTCAAGGGGAAGGGCGGGACCAACGGTTCTTGAGCCTGGAGCCGGACCGCTGGGAAGCGCCGAAGATCCGGACGGGGCGGACGGGACCGCCTCTCAGGCCGGCCCGAAGAAGGAGGGCAGAGTGCCCACAGTGCATCCCGAAGTCCAGGCGCACACCCGAGCGCCGTGCAATGTGGCCATCGGGCCGCACGGCAGGTCCTTCGGCGAGCGCGCTTCGCTTCAGTAGGGCGCGCAGGCCGCCCCGAACAAGCCGGGGGCGGTGGGGCGGGCCGCAGTATCGAGCCGATAGCTGAGCTGGATCCCGGTCACCAGGTCCCCGTGTTCCACACCCGTCCTGGGAGCGTCCATGTACCGGCGGTAGCCCACGCGCGCGCCCAACGACCAGTCCGATGCGAGCCGATAGCAGGCTCCGATCTGCAGCGAGGCGTCGCGGAACCCACTGCCTGCGGCATCGGCGCCGAATCCGGACGACGGAGCATTCCAATAGTCGGCGTCCGTCCAGGTGGTACCCAGTCCAAAGCTCAGATCCAGCCGGTCATGCACCTCGGCCACGTAGCCGGCCAGCAGATCCCCGCGCAGCCCCTCGAACATCGAGGGACGGTCGGCGGCCACACGCGTGCTCCAGCGAGCGCCCAGGCGGGCACCGCCCAGCTTGCCGAGGGTGAACAATCCCACGTCCGTATCGATGCGGCGGTGCGAGGGTGGGTCATAGAGACCGGAGCGCTGGCGGCTCAGCAGGCCCAGTTCCAGATGCTCGCCGTCGAACAGCGTTGCGTCCAACGCGTCCACCCGGGTGTCGAGACGCAAGGGTGCGTGCATGTCGAACGCGCTGCCTGCCGGCGCGGTCTGTAGCCAGCCTCCCTCCGGTTGAAAGAGTCCCCCTTCCAGGGCCTGTGCCGGCAGCACCGAGGCCAGGCCCAGTACGGCCACGGAAACGGTAATCGCACGATGAGTCATGATGCCACCTCATTGCAGCAGCTCTGTTGAGACGGCGCACGGGAGTTCCGTTCCTGCGCGATCCGGATCCCTGGAATATCCCCCTTGTGAAAGGCTGACCCGACGATCGAGTGGCCTTTCCTAAACTTCCATTCTAGTCCACCGGTGAGGTGATGCATCCATATTCGTCATGGACGGACGCCGAGGCGCGACGAGGCGTATGGGACCGGCGCTCGGCTCAATCCCGGCGCAGCCGCTCGGACAGTGCGATGGGCGTGGGACAGCGCGTGACGATGAGGCTGCCCGAGACCACGAAGCTCAGCAGAGTGGCCGTCTGGATCAGGTAGGACATGCGCGTGTCGATGATTCCGGCACGCTCGGCAGCCAGGGCGATGAACAGGGAAAACTCGCTGATCTGTCCCAGGCGCAGCCCCACTTCCGTGGCCCGTCCCGAGGCCTCGCCGGACAGGCGCAGCAGCCCGCGGAAGACCGGGGGCTTGAGCACCAGCACCAGCACGGTGAGACCGATGGCCGGAAGCCACACACTGTGCAGCATACGCAGGTCGAATCCGGCCCCCAGGGAGAAGAAGAACAGCACCAGGAAGAAATCGCGCAAGGGCCGCAGATGGTCGGCGATGAAGTCGGCGATGCGGCTGGTGGCCAGGGCCACGCCGGCGATGAAGGCCCCCACCTCGTGTGAGAGCCCGAGGAAGTGGGCGAGCTCGGCCAGGCCCAGGCACCAGCCCAGGGCCACCAGGAAGACGTATTCCTGGATGGCGTCGAAACGGGCGATGAGCGGGATCAGCGCGTAGCGGGCGAACAGGAGCGCGAAAGCGATGGCACCCGGCAGCGCCGCCAGATGCAGTACGAGCTGCACGGGGCTCAGCCCGGTGGCACTGGCCCATTCGATCCATACGAGGATGGCGATGGCCACCAGGTCCTGCAGCAGCAGGATGCTGATGATGACCTCGCCGGTGCGACGGTGATGCAGCACCGTGGTGGGCAGCAGCTTGAGGCCGAGGATGGTGCTGGAAAACGTGAGCGCCGCCCCCAGCACCAGGGACTCGGCCTGGGTGTAGCCGAGCGCCCTGCCTGCACCCCAGCCGAGCAGGGCGAAGACCAGGGAGCTCGCACCAGTGACCAGGGTGGTCTCCCGGGCGAGCTGCACCAGCTTCTGGGGATACATGTTCAGCCCCAGAAGAAACAGCAGGAACATCACCCCGAACCCGGCGATTCGGCGGATGTCCTCCGGGTCTTCCACCAGCCCCAGGCCCGAGGGACCGATCAGCAGACCCAGGGCGATATAGGCGATCAGCAGCGACTGGCGCAGGAACAGGGCCACGGTGGCCAGTACTGCGGCACCCGTGAAGATGAGAAAGATGGTCGTGGCGAGGTCGTCGCTGGGCATCGCGAGCGCTCGGGAGACCTGGTCTGTTGAGTGTAGACGGTGTCGCCGCCTCACGCGTCCCGAGCCGTGGCGTGGATGACCAGCCACTCGGCCCAGTGCCACAGGGGCAGTTCCGTGCCGGCCTGCAGGTGTGCCAGACAGCCGATGTTCGCCGTGAGGATCGCCCGTGGCCCCCGCACGGTGAGGTCCTCCAGCTTGCGGTCACGCAGCCGGCGGGCGATGCGCGGCTGGAACAGACTGTAGGTGCCGGCCGAGCCGCAGCACAGGTGAGCGTTGGCCACCGGTACCAGCCGGGCGCCCGCCCGCTCCAACAGCCGGGCGACCTGCTCGGCCCGGTGCAGGTGGTGCTGGAGCGTGCAGGGGGCGTGGAAGGCCACGGGATCGCTGTACCGGATCGGCGCGGGTTCCACGAGTTCGGCCAGGTCGCGCAACCGTTGAGCGAGCAGTCGCGCTCGGGCGGCGTGGCGTGAATCGCCCCCCAGGTACTCGGGATACCGGTGCATGAAGGCTGCGCAGCCCGAGGCGGTGGCGACGAAGGCCTCGGTCTCCTCGAGCATTGGAGCCCAGCGCTCCAGGTTGGCGCGCATGCGGCGCCGGGCCGGTTCGATCTTGCCCAGATGGAATTCCAGCGCTCCGCAACAGCCGTCGGCGGTACCGACACGATGGCCGGAGCCGGTGAGCAGCACGGCCGCCGCACGATCGATGGACGGGCGCAGCGCCGGTTGCACGCATCCCCGGTGCAGGAGCACCGTGGGACGCCCAGAGGTCTGCACGGGCGCAGCCGGCAGTTCCACCTCCATCAGAGTGCGGCGCAGTCCGGCCGGCAGCAGTCCCCGCATGCGGCGCGCCAACCCGGTGAGCGGCGACAGAAACCGACGCTCGGGCAGGAGGCGGGCTGCGAACCCGCGCAACACCTGCTCGCCCATGGGGCGTCGGGTGGTGCGCTCCAGCCATGCCCGCCCGAAATCCGCCACCGCGCCGTATCGGACGCCGGAGGGGCAGGTGGTCTCGCAGGCCAGGCAGGTGAGGCACCGGTCCAGATGGAGCCGCATGCGCTCGCTGGGCGCGCTCCCTTCGAGCAGTTCCCGCACCAGATAGATGCGTCCCCGGGGGCCGTCCGACTCGTCGCCCAGGATCTGATAGGTGGGACAGGTGGCGTTGCAGAACCCGCAGTGCACGCACTGGCGGATGAGTTCTGCCGCACGCCGAGCCTCCGGGTCCGGGCGAAACGATGGAGCGAGGCGTACGTCCATGGGTTTTTTCCTTCAGAGGCCGGCGTAAAGCCGTCCGGGGTTGAAAACCCCGTGTGGATCGAAGATGGCCTTGAGTCTGCGGTGGAGGTGCAGCACGGGTGCGGCCAGTGGCTGGAACACCTCGTCTTCGCCCGGATCGCCGCGGAACAGGGTGGCATGGCCCCCCGCACTGGCAGCGGCGCGGCGCACGGATTCTGCGTCGCTGTCGCTCAGCAGCCAGCGCTGGGCGCCGCTCCACTCCTCGGCCCAGTCGCCAGGAAGCGGGATCTGGGGTGCAGCGGGGGGTACGGAGAGTCGCCACAGTGGGCGCGGGTCGTGGAACCAGGGCAGACGCTGCTCGCGCACGTCCTGCCACAGGGCGGTGTCGTCGGGGAGCCGTTCCCCGCCCAGCCGCCGCGCGGCCGCGGCGACGTCCGGGGCCTCGCCGGCCAGGCGCACGTAGAGGATCTCGCCGTCGTACCAGGTGGCGGTCACCGGCTGGGGGCTGCGCCACAGGCGCTCCAGCGTGCTCCGCATCTGGGCCTGATCGAGCGCCAGGGCGCGCGTCTCGGTCTGTGCAGGTAGGGGCACCAGCTTGAGCGTCACCTCCACGAGCACGCCCAGAGTCCCCAAGGCGCCGGCCATGGGTCGGAACAGGTCGTAGCCGGCCACGTTCTTCATCACCTCGCCGCCGAAGTGCAGGAGCTGACCTGTGCCGTCCAGGACGCGTACACCCAGGAGGTGGTCGCGTACCGCACCGGCCCACGGTCGCCGCGGGCCGGAGAGTCCCGCGGCGACCATACCACCCACGGTGGCCGCCGCACCGAAGTGAGGCGGTTCGAAGGCGAGCATCTGGCCGGTTTCGGCCAGCCGGGCCTCGAGTTGTGCCAGGGCGGTCCCGCCGAGCACGGTCACGAAGAGTTCGCTGGGTTCGTGGTGCACGATGCCGCTCAGCCCCGTGGTGTGCAGGGGTTCGCCATACACGGAACGGCCATAGAAGCGCTTGGTGCCACCACCGACGATCTCCAGTGCGGTGCCCGTGGCTGCGGCTTCTCGCACGCGTTCGCGCAGCCTCGCGATCGCCGCCTCGGCCATCAGAAACGTGGCAGTTCCGGGTGGGGAAGCGCCCCCCCATGGACGTGCATGGCACCCAGTTCGGCACACCGGTGCAGGCTTGGAACGGCCTTGCCGGGGTTGAGCAGACCTTCGGGGTCGAAGACCTGCTTCACGGCGTGGAACCGTTCCAGCTCGGCCGGGGCGAACTGCACACACATGGCGTCGAGCTTCTCCACCCCCACGCCATGTTCGCCCGTGATGGTGCCGCCGGCCTGCACGCAGAGTTCGAGGATGCGCGTGCCGAAGCGCTCGGCGCGCTCCAGCTCTCCGGGTTTGGCCGCATCGTAGAGGATCAGCGGGTGCAGGTTGCCGTCTCCGGCGTGGAACACGTTGACCACCGCCAGCCCGAATTCGCGCGACAGCCGGGCGATGCCTTGCAGGACCTCGGCCAGGCGCCGCCGCGGGATGGTGCCGTCCATACAGTAGTAGTCGGGCGAAATGCGTCCCACGGCCGGGAAGGCCGATTTGCGCCCGGCCCAGAACCGGGCTCGTGTCTGGGGATCGCGCGCGGTGTCCACGCGGGTGGCCCCATGGCGCTGGAGGAGTTCGCGTACCCGGCGGGCCTGGGCCTCAACGCTCTCGGTCGTTCCGTCGAGTTCGACCAGCAAAATGGCGGCGGCGTCCACCGGATATCCCGCATGGACGAAGTCCTCGGCGGCACGGATCGCCGGATTGTCCATCATCTCCAGACCGGCCGGCACGATACCGGCACCGATGATCCCGGCCACGGCGTCGGCCGCTGCGGGCAGGGCTGCGAAAGCGGCCAGCAGTACAGCCACATCCTCGGGTCGCGGCAGCAGCTTCACGGTGATCTCGACGATCACCCCGAGCATGCCTTCACTGCCATGGAGCAGGGCGAGCAAGTCGTAGCCGGGGGTGTCGAGCGCCTCACCGCCCAGCGTGAGGGTCTCACCGTCCGGGGTCACCACGCGCAGTCCCTGCACGTTGTGCACGGTGAGCCCGTATTTCAGGCAGTGTACGCCGCCGGCGTTCTCGGCCACGTTGCCCCCGATGGAGCAGGCGATCTGCGAGGAGGGGTCCGGAGCGTAGTAGAGGCCGTGGGGGGCGGCAGCCTCGGAGATGGCCAGATTGCGCACCCCGGGCTGGACACGTGCGATGCGATTGACCGGGTCGATGCTCAGGATGCGGTTGAAGCGCGCCATTGACAGCACGATGCCGTCGGGATCGGGCAAGGCGCCTCCGGACAGACCCGTGCCCGCGCCGCGGGCCACCACCGGGACGCGATGCCGGTGTGCCGCGGCGAGGATCCTTTTCACCTGGTCCTCTGTAGTGGGGATGACGACTGCACCAGGTACCCGGCGGTAGGCGGGCAGACCGTCGCATTCGTAGGCGCGAAGCTCCTGGGGATGCGTGACCAGGGTCTCGGCGGGCAGCCACTGGCGCAGCTCGGCCAACATGGCCTGGAGCCGCTCGGCTGCGGAACCACGGGTGGGCGGAGTCTTTTCGGTGGCGTCGGTGAGCAAGATCGAGAACCCGGGTGTCTGAGGTACACCGTATAACTATAGCGAAAGGGCCGCGATGACGATGGGTCGTCCTGCTGCCGTCCTTGGGTTTCCGCTGCGGGCTCGGACCCGAAACAAAGTGCGGAGGCCGCAGGAAGGCCGCCGGCGATGGGCCGACAACCCTGGTATCACTCACATCGTAACGGCGAGTAGGCGGTTCGGGACGAGGCGGCTCGGGTGCGCAGGCGGTGAGCTTGCTCGCGGCCGGACAGGGGTGCGTGACCGCCTGATCCCGCCATCGGGTTGGGTGCAGTGATCGGGGACGCAGACCCGCGTGGACGCCGGTGTCTGGAAAAGCGCGCTGCGCGCGGCTACGCTTTGGCAGCCGGTGCGCGCGAACGTGTGCCGTGTGCGGCTGGGAACGCGTGGAGGCGGATTGATTCAGGCTTTGGCCATCGCGGGAGGCGGCGCGGTAGGGGCCGTGGCGCGTTATTGGGTGTCGGTGGGCGTCTATGCATTGCTGGGCCGTGCCTTTCCCTATGGCACGCTCACGGTCAATGTCCTCGGAGCGGGCCTCATCGGGATCCTCAGCGTGCTCCTGATCGAGCGCCTGGCGGTGGCGCCCGAGTGGCGTGGCGCCGTCCTCGTCGGGTTCCTCGGTGCATTCACCACGTTCTCGACCTTTTCCTACGAGACGCTGATGCTGCTGGAAGACGGGTACTTGTTGCGGGCGGCGCTCAACGTGCTGGGCAACGTGCTGCTCTGTCTGGTGGCCGCGTGGCTGGGCGTGAGCCTGGGGAGGGCGTTGTGAAGGTGACGGTGGTGCGGATCTATCTCTCCGAGCGCAGCCACAAACACGAGAAGGTGTTCCGTCTCCTGCACGACCGGGAAGGCGTGCGCGGCGTGACCATGTTTCGGGGCATCAGCGGCTTCGGTCACAGCGGCCGCATCCACGGGGCCTCACTGCTGGACCTGTCTCTGGACCTGCCGGTGGTCATCGAGTTCTTCGACGACCCGAACAAGGTGGAGGCGGTGGTGGCCGACCTGCGCGAGATCGTGGAGCCTGAACACATCCTTTCCTTTTCCGCGCAGCTGATCTGAGCTGGATCCGTGCTCCGCGGAGGGGGACGGTCGTTGTCAGCATCGGGCAGCTCTGCGTACCCTGTGCCCTTTTCGCGGGGCTCGGTCCCGCCTCGGGAGGAACAGAGGAAGGCGTATGTTGGATCCGAAGCTGTTGCGCAGCGACCCGCAGGGCGTGGCCCGGGCCCTTGCCCGCAGGGGATTTCACCTGGACGTGGAGGCCGTGGAGGCACTGGAGGCGCGGCGCAAGGCGCTGCAGACCGAGGCCGAACGGCTGCGGGCCGAGCGCAATGCACGCTCCAAGGCCATCGGGCAGGCCAAACGCAGGGGCGAAGACATCGAGCCGCTCAAGGCGGCCGTGGCCCGGCTGGGCGAGCGGCTCAGAGCGGTGGAGGCGGAGCTGGATCAGGTGCAGGCCCAGTTCGAGGAGCTGCTGCTGGGTCTCCCCAACCTGCCGGACGCCTCGGTCCCCGACGGCACCGACGAGTCGGCCAACGTGGAACTGCGCCGCTGGGGGGAGCCGCCCCAGTTCGATTTTCAGCCCCGGGACCACGTGGATCTGGGGGTGCCCAAGGGCTGGCTGGACTTCGAGGCCGCCGCCAAGCTGGCCGGCTCGCGTTTCGTGGTCATGCGCCAGCCGGTGGCCCGGCTGCACCGGGCGCTCATCCAGTTCATGCTGGACGTGCACACCCTCGAGCACGGCTATCAGGAGGTCTACGTGCCCTACCTGGTCAACGCCGAGAGCCTGCGGGGAACGGGGCAGCTGCCCAAGTTCGAGGCGGATCTGTTCCGCATCGAAGGCGATCCGGCCTACTACCTCATCCCCACGGCCGAGGTGCCGGTGACCAACCTGGTGCGGGGAGAGATCGTCGAAGACGCGCACCTGCCGTTGCGCCTCGTCTCACACACCCCCTGCTTCCGCTCCGAGGCGGGGTCCTATGGCAAGGACACGCGCGGCATGATCCGGCAGCATCAGTTCGAGAAGGTGGAGCTGGTGCAGATTGTGCGGCCCGGAGAGTCCTGGGCGGCACTGGAGACACTGACCGGGCATGCGGAGACGATCCTCCAGCGACTGCAGCTGCCCTATCGGGTGGTGGCCCTGTGCGCCGGGGACCTCGGATTTTCCGCAGCGAAGACCTATGACCTGGAAGTGTGGCTGCCCGGTCAGGGGCGCTACCGAGAGATCTCCTCGTGCAGCAATTTCCTGGACTTCCAGGCACGCCGGATGCATGCACGCTGGCGCAATCCCGCCACGCGCAAGCCCGAGCCCCTGCACACGCTGAACGGCTCCGGGCTGGCGGTGGGGCGTACCCTGGTGGCGGTCCTGGAGAACTACCAGCAGGCCGATGGGTCCGTGCGAGTGCCCGAGGTGCTGCAATCCTACATGGGCGGGATAGAGGTGCTAGAGTGATCCGGCGCCTGCTTCTGGCCCTGCTCTGGTGCACCCTCGGAGGAGGAGGCCTGGTCTCGGGCGAGACGACCACCGATCTGGAAGACGGATTCGACATTGCCGGAATCGACGATGTGCCCGCCCGGCGCGGGGTGGAACATCCGCCCTGGTTCAAGTCCTCGTTCCTCGATCTGCGAGAAGACTTGCGCGAAGCCGTCGCGCACGGCAAACAGGGACTCATCGTCTATTTCGGCCAGCCGGACTGTGCGTACTGTCAGGCGCTCCTGGAAGTCAACTGGGGCCGCGAGCGGGACATCGTGGCCTACACGCGCAGGCATTTCGACGTGGTAGCCATCGACATCTGGGGATCGCGCGAGGTGATTGACATGGAAGGTCGGGTGCTTGCGGAACGGGAGTTTGCGGTGCGCGAAGGCACCCATTTCACCCCCTCGCTGATTTTCTATGACGCTGATGGCCGCGAGGCGCTGCGGCTGCGCGGTTACTATCCGCCTTACAAGTTCCGGGCCGCGCTGGAATACGTGGTCGACGGTTTCTATCGGCAGGAGTCTCTGCGCGACTATCTGGCGCGCGCTGACCCACCCCCCAAGTTCGAGGTGGGCGGCCTCAACGAGCAGGCGTTCTTTGATCCGCCGCCTCATGCCTTGTGCCGCAGCCGGATCCCTGCTGCAAGGCCCTTGGTGGTGTTCTTCGAGCAGCGTGAGTGCCATGCCTGTGACATCCTGCACTCGGACCCGCTCCAGGACGGGGAGACCCGGGCCCTGTTGCAGCGTTTTCAGGTGGTGCAACTCGACATGTGGGCGCAGACGCCCGTCATCACGCCGTCCGGCGAACGGACTACGGCGCGGCGTTGGGCCGAGGATCTGCAGCTGTTCTACGCGCCCACCCTGGTGTTCTTCGACGAGGGGGGACAGGAGGTCTTCCGGCTGGATTCAGTGGCGCGCTTGTACCGGTTGCGCAATACGTTGCGTTACGTGTTGGCGAAGGGCTATCGGGAGGCCCCATTGCAGCGTTGGCAAGAGGATCGGCAGCAGTACAAGAGCGGCCTGCACGAGACCCGGGAGACGCCGTCGCGTCTCCCGGAATCCCGCAGAGGCCTATGACGACGGTCAGCCGCGGTCGGCCAGCGCCACGTGCTCGTCCATCGCCTTACGATGCTTCTCCATCTCGGCCTCGCGCTGCGCCCGCAGCTCGTCCATCTGCTTCCTGGCGGCTTCGTGCTGCGCCTCGATCTGCGCCCAGCGCTGTTCCATCATGCGCTCCATCTCCTGGCGTTGCTGGTCCAGGAGCCGGCGGTGCTGGTCCATGGCGGTCACGGGATCCAGGGCCACCGGCTGGACGTTCTGCATCTGCCGGGCATATTCGGCGGCGGCCTTCTGCTGGGCGGCAATGGCTTCGGCGATCGCCTTGCGCTGGGCCTCCATGGCCTCCTGCTGGGCCTGGATCTGCTCCTGGGTCGGTGCCGGAGCGGGGTATACAGCCGCAGCGGGGTATGCGTAGTACGGGTAGGCCCACCACGGTGCATCCCAGTAATCTCCCCAGAAACCCGAGTGGGCACTGGCGTGGAAATCGAAGTCGAAAGCACCGAATCCGTCGCCATCGAAGAAATCGAACGGACCCCACCAGGCCTGGGCACTGGTGGCGCTGGCGAGGGCGGCGGCGACGGCGAGACTGTGTAGGGTCTTCTTCATGTTGGCTCTCCTCTGTCTGGTTCGTTGTTCAGACGTGTCAGTCTAATATCAGTATACACTAACATTCTTATGTATCAACGGCCGTGCATGCCGAGCGGCCGTCGCCGATCGTCCCCTGCGGGATCGGTTTGCGCGGCTCGATGCTACCGATGGTCCCCGCGCGGCCGCCGGACAGACACGGGTCTGTTACAAAGTGCTTGCCTCGATTCTGGACGCGGTCATGAGCAGCGCTGGGCGCCGAAAAGCTGTGAACACCCAGGCCAAGCGGCCGGTCATGCTGGGCTTCGCCGCCTTGCTGGGGCTGCTGGTGGCCGGGCAGCTCGCCTTCGGGTTGCAGGCGCATCAGGCCTTCCACGACCTGCAGCTGCGGCTGGAACGGATCTTTTCCGACCATCAGGTGGTGGAGAACTGGCGCCATGGACTGGATGCTTGGGCGGTACGCGCATTTGCGCAGCCGCCGGATGCACGGCACGGGCCTGGAGAGGGGGTTCCCGAGCCGCCTTCGGTGGTGGGCCTGCTCGCCTTGCTGGAGGGTGACACCGATCCCCGGATGCAACAGCTGCTGCGCACCCTGCGTTCGGGCCTCGGCGCGCTCGAGGCGTCCGCTGGCGACACCCGGCCCGGAGACCCTGAGGCAAGCCAGCGCCGGCGACGTGCCCTCGAGGCCCTGGAGCAGGCCCTGGAGATCCTTGCCAGGCGATACGAGGATCGGTACCACGCAGTGAGTGCTCAGGGCGACCTCATCTATCATGATCTCCTGCTCCGGCAATTCTTGTTCGGCGGCGTCGTCCTTCTAGTGGGCGCCTTCATCGGCTGGCGCGCGACGCGCCGGATCGAGGCCGTGGAGCGCAGCTACGCGGGCGAGATCCGCCGGCGCAGGGCCATCGAGAAGGAGCTGGACGGCCACCGCGATCATCTCGAGGAGCTGGTCAATCAGCGCACCATGGAGCTCACGTACCAGGCCTCGCACGACGCTCTGACCGGCCTGTTCAACCGCTACGAGTTCGAACGACGCCTCGAGCTGACCCTGAGTCTGTGTCATACGGCGCGCTGTGTCTCCAGCGTGCTCTATCTGGACCTGGACCAGTTCAAGATCATCAACGACACTTGTGGACACATGGCTGGCGACGAGCTGTTGCGCCAGCTCGCCCATGTGCTTGAGAAACACGTGCGGAGGGGGGACACGCTGGCCCGCCTGGGTGGGGACGAATTCGGCATCATCCTCGATGGCTGCGATCTGGACCAGGCCCGCGCCATCGCCGAGACCATCAAGGAGGCTGTTTCGTCGTATCGTTTCGCTTGGCATGGAGGCGTGTACAGTGTGGGGGTGAGCATCGGGGTCTCCGCCGTGATGCCCGACGAGCTCAGCCGGGCCGAGGTGCTCAACCGCGCCGATTCGGCCTGCTACCTGGCGAAGGAGGAAGGGCGCAATCGGGTGCGGGTGTTCACCGAGAGTGATCAGGCCGTGGAGCGACGGCGCCGCGAGGTCCGCTGGATCAACCGCGTGCGCAGCGCCATGCAGGACGCCCGCCTGGAGCTCTACGGGCAGCCCATCGTCCCCGCGCGTCCCTCACCGGAGGGTCGGCCGTTGCACTGTGAGGTGCTGCTGCGCATCCGTGAGCCGGGCGGGGAGCGGGTGTTCTCCCCGGCCGATTTCATCCCCGCGGCCGAGCGTTACGGGCTCATGGAGGATCTGGATCGCTGGGTCCTGGAACACGCCGCCCGGGAGTACGTGGCCCGGTTCTCGGGCGTGGAGGCGGAACAGCGGCCGATCATGTTCGTCAACATCTCCGCGCAGTCGCTCAGTGACCACGATTTCACGGCCTGGATGGAGGAGCGCCTGCGCCGCCACGGCGTACCCAGGGGCGGGCTCTGCCTGGAGATCACCGAGACCGCGGCCATCTCCAATCTAAGCCGCGTCATCCAACTGATGAGTGCGTTGCACGAGCAGGGCGTGCTGTTTGCGCTGGATGATTTCGGCAGCGGGCTCACCTCCTTCGCCTATCTACGCTCCATGCCCCTGGAATTCCTCAAGATCGAGGGTGAGTTCGTACGGGACATGGACCACGACGAGGTCAACATCGCCCTGGTCAAGGCCATCAACGACGTGGGTCATGTGATGGGCCTGAAGACCATCGCCGAGTTCGTGGAGAGCGAGCGTCTCCTGCGCATGGTGCGTGACCTGGGCGTGGACTACTGTCAGGGCTACGTCTTCGCGCGGCCCCTGCCACTGGCCGAGGCCTTCGCCCGGTGCACGGGGAGCGACGTTTGTGTGAACCGGATACGGGCCTGAGGCATGAACGGCTCTGACGGGGCCATCGATCCCCGGCGCCTGGCCGATCTGCACGACCGGGTGCGTGACCTGGTGGTTCGCATCCATCGCGTCAGCGGGTGGATCGCGCTGGGCACCTTCTGTGCTTACGGGCTGGCCGCCTGGATCGGGTTTCAGGGCCGGCCGTGGATGGCCGTGACCTTGGCCACCGTGGCCTTCCTGATCTTCCGTCGGTTTCGCGTGCTGGCCCTGGGGCTGGTCCGCCATTGGGCGGGTGTACAGCCCGAGTACCGCGAGGCCATGGCCTTCGTGGACGAAGCGGTGGAACGACTAGGGCCCTCCCGCGCGTTGGGCGAGATCGCGGCCCGCCTGCACCAGCCGCCGCCTCGCCCGCCGGCAGACTGAGCACTCAGCGCCGATCGTGTCCCAGACCCGCCGCCAGCAGCACCCAGCCGGCGATGAAGGCCAGCCCTCCCAAGGGGGTCACCATTCCCAGGAAGCCGAGGCCGGTCACCGCCAAGGCATAGAGGCTTCCGGAGAAGAACAGGATTCCAGCGCATAGGGTGAGGGCCGCGGCGCGCATCCAGCCTTCCCGGCCCAGGTCCCAGAGCGCAGCGACCAGCAGCAGTCCGAGGGCGTGCAACAGGTGGTACTGCACGCCGGTATGGAAGATCTCCAGCAGCTGCCCGTCGAGCCGCCCCTTCAGCCCGTGGGCGGCGAAGGCGCCCAGGGCCACGCCGAGGGCGGCCAGCGCCGCACCGCACTGGGCGGCCAGCCGACGATTCACGTGGCCGCCAGCTGCCGGAGCACGTATGGCAGGATGCCGCCGTGCCGGTAGTAGGCTGCTTCCTGCGGGGTGTCGATGCGCACCCGCGCCTGGAAGCGGCGTACGGTGCCGTCGGCGGCCCTGGCGCTCACCTGCACGGTCCGTGCATTCCCGGCGGCCAGCCCCGTGATGTCGTAGCGCTCGCGGCCGGTCAGTCCCAAGGCCTCGGCGTTCTCGCCCGGCATGAACTCCAGCGGCAGGATCCCCATGCCCACCAGGTTGGAGCGGTGGATGCGCTCAAAACTCTCGGCGATCACCGCCCGCACCCCCAGCAACCTGGGTCCCTTGGCGGCCCAGTCCCGCGAAGAACCCGAGCCGTACTCCTTGCCGGCGATGACGAGGGTGGGTATGCCCTCGGCCTGGTAGCGCATGGCGGCTTCGAAGATGGTCATCTCCTGGTCGTCGGGCTGGTGGCGGGTGAAGCCGCCCTCGGTGCCGGGGGCCAGCCGGTTGCGCAGCCGGATATTGGCGAAGGTGCCGCGCATCATCACCTCGTGGTGGCCGCGGCGTGCGCCGTATGAGTTGAAGTCCTTGGGCTCCACCCCGTGGGCGATGAGCCACTGACCGGCGGGGCTGTCGGGCTTGATGGCCCCGGCCGGGGAGATGTGGTCGGTGGTCACGGAATCGCCCAGCAGGGCCAGAACCCGGGCACCCAGGATGTCGCCCACCGGCTGCGGCTCGGCGCCCAGACCTTCGAAG
>Ga0256832_1001255_pt1 | contig 17035 bp, 29 predicted proteins | sample 134614metaG_FD_190534 | JGI IMG/M metagenome (GOLD analysis project Ga0256832, IMG submission 190534) | Hydrothermal vent microbial communities from Lau Basin, Pacific Ocean - 134-614 | ecosystem: Environmental > Aquatic > Marine > Hydrothermal vents | place: Pacific Ocean: Lau Basin | collected...
GATGTTTCACCTTCGCACGGAGATTTTGAAACGAGCACGGATACGGTTTTTTTGGATTCGGTTTTTACGGGAATTTCTAGCCCTACGTATAGTTTCAAGATTTATAACCGCTCCGGAAAAAATATTGTACTGAAAAAGATTGCGCCTGCAAGCGGAAGTAATTCATTTTACCGCTTGAATGTGGACGGTGTGCCTGGAAAAGTCTTTGAAGATGTGATGATTCCGGCCCGTGATAGTATTTATGTTTTTGTGGAACTTACGGCGGATATCAATGCTTTGAGTGATCCGGTGTATGAAGAACCGCTGTTGATTGAAGATGAAAGTGTGCGCGATACGGTATGGTTGGTGAGTTTTGTGAAGGATGCCTATTTTTTATACCCCCGAAGATTTGCCGACCATAGTGTGGATTCGATCCAAGTGGGCGAATATGCCAATGGTCAACCTATCCGCATTCCCGGTTTTTTGATTTCAAACGATACGACGATTACGGCGGACAAACCGGTGGTGATTTACGGCCATTTGGGTGTGCCTCCGGGAAAAACATTGACGATTGAAGCCGGGGCACATTTGTATTTTCATTATAACTCGGGGATTGTGGTGTATGAAGATGCGAGTATTCACATCAATGGAACGCTGGGCAATGAGGTGATTTTGGAAGACGACCGCATGCAACCGGATTTTGAAAATGCACCGGGTATGTGGAATTTTATTTGGTTGAAAGAAGGAAGTAAAAACAATGTTATTAACTATGCAGTGATTAAAAATGCGGTGGCGGGGGTGATTGCGCATCCGGTGAATTCAAACGGCGATTTGGTGTTGAACATCTCCAACACGCAGATTTATAATATGTCGGCCTACGGACTTTTTGCGGCGGCATCGTATGTAAAAGGTCATAATTTGGTTTTTAATAACTCGGGTTCTTCGGCGTTGAATATTCAGCTGGGTGGCCAGTATGAGTTTAAACATTGCACTTTTGCCAATTATTCTTCATCGGTGCGGAATGTTTATTCGGCGGTGGTGTATGTCAGCAATGAATATAAGTCGGTGGATGCACAGGGAAACACAACCATTTTTGTGAATGATTTACAGCAGTGCGATATTTTGAATTCCATTGTTTACGGCAACCGGCCAATTGAGTTTTTTGCCGTGAAAAATGATGCGGCGGGTTTTCAATTCAAGCTTTCGCATTCGCTTGTGAGGTTTGAAGATCCCAATCATGAAATTACGGAAGATTATTTGGATTTTACGAATACAACTTATTTTTCAAATAATGTCCTGAACGCTAATCCCGATTTTGAAAATCCTGATGAGAATAAAATGCTTATCGGCATGCAGAGCGCCGGCATCGGCATTGGCGATGCCAATGTAGCGTCAAGCGTTCCGCTTGACCTGCTCGGTGAAGACCGGACGTCTTCACCCGATGCCGGCGCCTATCAACACACCGATTTTAATAACTAAAACTTCTTAAAAACTTTTATTCCGGGATATTCACCTGTTTCACCCAAACTCTCTTCAATGCGTAATAATTGATTATACTTGGCCATGCGGTCGGTACGCGAAAGCGAACCCGTTTTGATTTGACCTGCATTCACGGCCACGGATAAATCCGAAATGGTAGTATCTTCGGTTTCACCCGAACGGTGAGATATAACCGTATTGTATCCTGCCTTTTGCGCCATTTCGATGGCTTCCATGGTTTCGGTCAATGTTCCGATCTGATTAAGTTTGATTAAAATGGCGTTGGCAATGCCTTCACGAATGCCTTTTTCCAAAATCTCCGGGTTTGTCACAAAAACATCATCTCCTACGAGTTGGATTTTCTTGCCTAAACGTTGTGTCAAAAGTTTCCATCCTTCCCAATCATTTTCGGCCATTCCGTCTTCTATGGAGATAATGGGAAATTTGTTTACAAGGTTTTCCAAATAACCTACTTGTTCTTCCGGCGTGAATTTAAATCCGGAGTCTCCTTCAAAAATGGTGTAATCATAAACACCGTCTTTGTAAAACTCCGATGCCGCCACATCTAATGCCAAATGAAAATCTTCACCGGGTTTATATCCTTGTTCTTCAATGGCTTTCAAAATGGTTTCAATGGCATCTTCGGTACCGTTGAAGTTGGGAGCAAAACCACCTTCATCGCCTACGGCCGTACTTAATCCTCTTTGTTTCAAAATCTTTTTCAAGGTATGAAAAACCTCTGTTGACATTTGCATGGCTTGCGTGAATGTTTCGGCTCCTGTAGGAATAATCATAAATTCTTGAAAAGCAATAGGAGCATCCGAATGCGAACCTCCGTTAATCACATTCATCATCGGCACAGGCATCAGATTGGAACTTACGCCTCCCAAATACTGATATAATGGCAAACCCAATTCATCTGCCGCCGCTTTGGCTACAGCCAATGAAACAGCCAAAATGGCATTGGCTCCCAATTTGGATTTGTTTTTCGTGCCATCCAACGTCAGCATGGTTTTGTCAATCAATGCTTGATCCAATACATTGAAACCTTTAAGCGCCGGGAAAATATGTTCATGAATATTTTCCACCGCACGGGTCACTCCTTTACCGTGATAGCACTCTGTATTGTCTCTTAATTCAAGCGCTTCCAATGAACCGGTAGAAGCCCCCGAAGGAACCGAGGCCCTTCCATGACCTCCCAAATTCGTGAAAACTTCCGCTTCCACTGTGGGGTTACCTCTGGAATCAAAAATCTGTCTTCCATGGATATAAACTATTTCTCCCATCTTTTTTTGCTTTAAAACTAAAGCTTTTCATGAGAAAAAAAAGTGTCATTTGACGGAAAAAATCAATTTTTATTAAATCAAATGAAAAGGGGTGATTTTTATCCATTTGGTCAATTGTTAATTTTTTTCTTATTTTTATAAGAAATTTACGGATTATGAATTATAAATCCTTTGTAGTTCTTGTATTATTTATTTTATGGAGTGGTGGTAGCACCTATTGGTATGTTTGTAAAATAAAGGGGTTTTGTAAAAACGTTAAGCAGGCTGAAAACAATTTCCCCGACAAAAAACAGGAGGCGCATTCCACACCACCGGATATCATCACCTATAAAATAAATAACTTTCAACCCCAAGTAAACGATTCCACTCAACTTAAGAATTTCATCTTGGATTTAAAAAACCATTTGACGGGTGGAAAAAAACTGTTAGTTATCGGACCCTATAGTGCACAAGAAACATTGTCCGTTCAACATCCGGGATTAAAGAGAGCCGAAAATCTAAAACAATACATCACCCGTTGGATTCCCGACTCACTGATTAAGACAGATGAAGTTTTGGTTAATTCAAAGGATTCCATTTTGAAAGGATTTGAAAGTCGTTTAAAACCAATTCAAGACAACGAATTCGTGCAAGAAAACAATGGCAAGATTATGATATATTTTCCTTTCAATTCTGATAAACAAATCACAACCCCTGAAATTTTGGAATATCTAAACGAGCTTGCCAATGAATTGAAAAAAAACCCTTCTATGAAAATTATTATAACCGGACACACCGATAACATCGGTGATGCACAAGTAAACAAAAAAATGGGATTCTTCAGAGCTGAAAGGATAAAAAAGATTTTATTATCCCATGGTGTGAACGAATCTCAAATTCAAGCCCAAAGTATGGGTGAAGAACAACCTATCGCTGACAATAAAACACCCGAAGGAAGAAAGAAAAACAGACGAGTTGAAATAACGATTGTAAACCCTTAAAACCAAAATATCATGAATATATTAGTAAGCGGACTATTCTCCACTGCCGAATCCTATGGCAAATCCGATGCCATATTGGAAATTTTAATCATGCTTATAGTTGCATTTATTCTCGGTTATCTTTTTAGATATCTGTTGACCAAGAAATCCATATCGGATGAATATAAAGAGAGATACCTGAAAATCAAACACGAATATGAATTATTGCAACAAAAATTCAAAACTTTCAATGCTGAAAACGAAAAACTGAGAAAAGAATTGGAATTATGCAGGTCGGGTAAACAAACGTCCACGTCTGTAACAAAGACTTCAACTTCCGCTCCAAAACCTGATGATTTAAAAAAAGTAAAAGGTATAGGACCTAAAATAGAACGATTATTAAATGAAAGAGGAATTTATACATTTATTCAACTTGCTGAAACCGAAATTTCAATTTTGGAAGATGTGTTGGACAAAGCCGGACCCAACTTCCAATTTCATAATCCCTCTACCTGGCCTCGTCAAGCCAAACTGGCCGCAGAAGGAAAGTGGGATGAACTAAAAAATTGGCAGGAAAATTTATAATAAAAAAGCCGGTACAAAAAACCGGCTTTTTTATTAGTCCTTATAAGGTTTACTATTCTTCACTCTCATTTGCATCCTTATCTTGTTGTACCTCATCCTTTTTTACATCTTCACTGATGTTTTCCTCAACTTTTTTTGAACCGCCTTTTCTTCTTCTTCTTCGTTTTTTAGTAGGTTTCTCTTTGGTATAAGTCTCATTATAATCAACAAACTCTATTAAAGCCATCTCAGCATTATCGCCCAAACGATTACCTAATTTGATAATTCTCAAGTAGCCTCCCGGGCGATCTCCCACTTTTTGCGAAATATTTCTAAAGAGTTCCGTAACCGCATATTTATTCTTCAATTTTCTAAACACCATTCTGCGGTTATGCATCGTATCTTCTTTCGAACGGGTTACCAAAGGTTCTAAAAACATGCGCAAAGCTTTTGCTTTGGCAACAGTTGTATGGATACGCTTATGCATAATCAAAGAATTAGCCATGTTACTGAGCATAGCTTTTCTGTGAGATGCCGTTCTTCCTAAATGATTAAATTTTTTTCTGTGTCTCATAACTTTAATATCTTTTCCCTTTCGTTAATCTAAATCCAAATTATACTTGGATAAATCCATACCGAATGTCAATCCTTTTTCTTCTACCAATTTTTCCAACTCATCCATTGATTTCTTACCGAAATTTCGGAATTTCATCAACTGACTTTTGTTATATTGTACCAATTCTCCCAATGTGTTTACTTCTGCGGCTTTTAAACAATTCAAAGCCCGCACACTGATGCCCAAATCTTCAAGCTTGGTTTTCAAAAGTTGCCGCATATGTAACATTTTTTGATCATAAACCTCTTCTTTGGCCTGCACCGGACTTTCTTCAATAGAAATTTTCTCGTCAGAAAACAAAATAAAGTGCTGAATCAAGATCTTAGCGGCTTCCGTTAAAGCTTCACGTGGACTAATCGAACCATCGGTTTCCACCTCAATAACAAGCCTTTCATAATCTGTTTTTTGCCCCACACGATAATTATCAACCGCATACTTCACATGTTTAATCGGCGTATGGATAGAGTCAATAAATACCGTTCCTAACGGCACATCTTTTCTTTTATTCTCTTCTATTGTCACATAACCCCTACCCTTTTCTATGGTAAGAACCACATCCAAATTAACTTTGGGTTCAGCATTGAATAATACCAAGTCGGGATTTAAGATTTCAAAGTTTTGAATGAATTTTTGCAAATCTCCTGCCGTAATTTGTTTTTTTCCACCCAATTTGGCTTTTACCGTTTCATTTTCAATTCCTGAGGCTTTTGCTTTAAATCTGATTTTTTTCAAATTCAACAAAATACTTGTTACATCCTCTACTATTCCCGGAATGGTACTAAACTCATGTTCCACTCCTGAAAATCGGGCCGAGGTTATCGCATAACCTTCAAGAGAAGATAATAAAACGCGTCTTAAAGCATTACCTATGGTTAACCCGAAACCGGGCTCCAAAGGTTTGAACTCAAACGCTCCTTTTCGCGCCTCTTTTTTAATTTGTACTACCTTCTCGGGTTTCTGAAAGTTTAATATTTTTTCTGCCATTGTTAACAGGTTAATGATTATTTGGAATATAATTCCACAATTAGATGTTCTTCAATATTTTCAGGAATTTGAACCCGTTCGGGACGGGCATTAAAAACGCCTTCCATTTTATCTTTATCCCAACTTAGCCATTCATAATTGTTCTTGGAATGGGCTAATGATTCTTGAATAACTTGTAAACTCTTGGATTTTTCACGTACCCCCACAACATCTCCCGGACGCAAAATATACGACGGAATATTGACCACTTCACCGTTTACAGTAATATGCCGGTGCGACACCAATTGCCTGGCGGCTCTTCGTGTGGGAGCAATTCCAAGTCGATAAACCACATTGTCCAATCTTGACTCCAATAGTTGCAATAATACCTCACCGGTATTTCCTCCCGCACGAGCGGCTTTTTTAAACAAGTTTTTAAATTGCTTTTCAAGTATTCCGTAAATATGTTTGGCCTTCATTTTTTCATCCAACTGAATCGCATATTGCGATCTTTTACGTCTTTTTCGCATCAACCCGTGTTGTCCGGGCGGATATTTCCTTCTTTCAAAATATTTATCCGGCCCAAATAAAGGCTCACCGAATCTTCTGGATATTTTTGTTTTTGGTCCTCTATATCTTGCCATAGTCTGAAAACTTTCTTTTAATTATACTCTTCTTCTTTTAGGTGGTCTGCATCCGTTATGCGGAATAGGTGTAACATCAATGATTTCTATCACTTCAATTCCATTATTATGAATGGTTCTTATTGCCGATTCTCTTCCGTTTCCGGGTCCTTTAACAAAAACTTTAACGCGTCGTAGACCCGCTTCATAAGCCGCCTTCGCGGCATCTTCCGCTGCAACTTGTGCGGCGTAAGGAGTATTTTTCTTAGAACCTTTAAAGCCCATTTTTCCGGCTGAAGACCATGAAATAACTTCACCTTTAGTATTGGTTAAGGTGATGATTATATTATTAAATGTTGCCTGTATGTGGGCTTCCCCAATCGGGTCAACTTTAACTTTCCTTTTTTTAGCTCTGGATTTTGCCATACCTTCTAATTTACTTTATGTTTATTTGGTAGCTTTTTTCTTGTTAGCAACTGTTTTACGTTTTCCTTTTCTGGTTCTGGAATTGTTTTTGGTTTTTTGACCTCTCAAAGGTAATCCGATACGGTGACGAATACCTCTGTAACTTCCGATGTCCATCAAGCGTTTAATATTCATTTGAACTTCCGAACGAAGTGCTCCTTCAATTTTATATTCGGAAATTACTTTACGGATATTAGCAATATCCGTATCATCCCAATCCTTAACTCTTTTATCTTCATCTACCCCGGCTTTAGCCAGAACCTCTTTCGATCTGCTTCGACCAATACCGTATATGTAGGTCAAAGCGATGACTCCTCTTTTGTTTCTCGGTAAATCTACACCTGCAATACGTGCCATAATTATCCTTGTCTTTGTTTGTTTCTAGGGTTTTTCTTATTGATTACATACAACCGCCCTTTACGGCGTACAATTTTGTCCTCCGGACTTCTTTTCTTTATGGATGCTCTTACTTTCATTTTATTTTAATTTATTCTTTAATACCTGTACGTGATACGACCTCTACTCAAATCATAAGGGCTTAATTCAACCGCCACTTTATCTCCCGGCAATAATTTAATATAATGCATTCTCATCTTTCCGGAGATATGTGCCGTTACAATATGACCGTTTTCCAATTGCACTCTGAACATAGCATTGGATAATGCCTCAATTATTTTCCCGTCTACTTTTATTGCTTTCTGCTTGGCCATATTTAATCTAATTTTCTTCTTCTTCCTGTTTTTAATAATTGATCATATTGCCTGTTAAGCAAATACGCTTCAACTTGTTGTATGGTGTCTATAGCAACACCTACAGCAATAATCAAAGACGTTCCTCCATAAAACATAGCCCATGATTGTTGCATCCCGAAAATATGATAAACAACAACCGGTAAAATAGCTATAATAGCTAAAAATATGGAGCCGGGCAAAGTTATTTTTGATAAAATATCATCTAAATATTCAGCTGTTTGCGTCCCGGGTTTGATGCCGGGAATAAAACCATTATTTCTTTTCAAGTCTTCAGCAATTTGGTTGGTTTGAACCGTAATAGCAGTATAAAAATATGTGAAGATAATAATCATCAAACCAAATACCACGTTATACCAAGGGTCAAATATATTCCCGAATATGGTCTGAATGGTTTTAGCAAATTCGGAATCCGAAAATGATACCAATAACGCAGGAACAAACATCAAAGCCTGCGCGAAAATGATAGGCATCACTCCGGCCGCGTTTAATTTCAAGGGTATGTATTGTCTTGAACCGAAAATATTTTTCTCAAATCCACCACCTACTGTCCTTCGGGCGTATTGTACCGGAACCGGACGATAAGCTTTAACAAGATAAATGGTAATTGCTATTACTCCCAACCATACAACGGTTTCAATGAAAAACAAAAACAATCCTCCATGTTGTTCCGTAACCCTGTATGTGAATTCTTGAAAAAGAGATTTAGGTAACCGCGCAAGAATCCCTACCATAATTAGTAATGAAATTCCATTGCCTATACCGTTATCTGTGATTTTTTCTCCAAGCCACATGGCAAATATGGTTCCGGCGGAAAGAATGATAATGGAAGCGGGAACAAATAATGAATCCGGCAACAAAAAGGCATCTCTTGGTAAAACATTATGTAAGTTATATAAATATCCGGGACCTTGAACCAAGGTAATGGCAATCGTTAAATATCTTGTGATTTGTGTAATCTTTTTTCTTCCGCTTTCTCCTGACTTTTGTAGTTTTTGGATATATGGCACGGCCACACCCATCAATTGAACCACAATGGATGCAGAAATATAGGGCATCACCCCAAGCGCAAAAACGGAAGCCTGTGAAAAAGCACCTCCGGTAAACTGGTTAAGTAAATCCAATAATGCATTTCCACTTGTTTGTTCTGCTAATGAGGCTAATTGAGTTGGATCAATCCCGGGAAGCGTAACTTGAGCACCAAAACGATATACCAGAATGAGGCCCAATGTAAACAAAATTTTGGTTCTCAATTCTTTTATTTCCCAAATAGCCTTTAATGTATCCAAAAACTTTTTCATTAAACTCAATTTTAAATAAGTTCCACTTTACCCCCGGCTTTTTCAATGGCTTCAATTGCTTTCTTAGATGCCTTATGTACTTTAACAGTTATAGGAGCTTTAATCTCTCCTTTGGCTAATAACTTAACTTTATCGTTTTTCTGAATGAATTTATAATCATATAAAATATCCACATCTACATAATCCTTGATTCTACCTCGTTCAATCCAATCTTGTATCACTGAAAGGTTAAGAGGTTTATATTCTACACGATTAATATTTTTAAACCCGAATTTGGGAACACGTCTATATAATGGCATTTGTCCTCCCTCAAAACCGGGAGTACGTGAATAACCCGAACGTGATTTTGCCCCTTTATGGCCTCTTCCGGAGGTTCCTCCCTTTTTGGAACCTTCACCTCTTCCCAATCTTTTATCTTTTTTTACGGAGCCTTCTGCAGGTTTTAAATTTGATAATTTCATAATCCTCTTTTTATTTTTCTTCAACTGAAATTAAGTGTTTAACCTTGTTAATCATTCCTTGAATTTGAGGAGTTAAAACAAACTCCCTCTTTTGTCCGATTTTCCTCAAACCCAGTGCTTCCATGGTCCTTTTTTGATCTTTGGGTCTATTAATCGTACTTTTTATTTTTGTAACAACTACTTTCTTCATAATTCTGATTTTACCCATTGAACAATTTATCCAAGCTTATTCCTCTTTGACGTGCTACTGTATATGGATCACGCATTTTTAATAAAGCATCCATCGTTGCTTTCACAACATTATGAGGGTTTGATGAGCCCAAAGACTTGGTCAAAACATTGTGAACACCGGCCGATTCCAAAACGGCTCTAATCGCACCTCCTGCAATCACCCCCGTACCTTCTGATGCTGGACGGATAAAAACTTTTGCCCCTCCAAACTTTCCGGTTTGTTCATGGGGAACTGTTCCTTTGATCACCGGAACTTTTACAAGATTCTTCTTGGCGTTTTCCAAAGCTTTTTGAATGGCATCGGGAACCTCTTTGGATTTACCTACTCCAAATCCTACAATCCCATTACCATCTCCTACTACAACAATAGCTGAGAAACTGAAAGTTCTACCACCTTTGGTCACCTTCGTAACCCTTCTCACGGCCACCAATTTATCTTGTAACTCTAATCCGGCCGGATTTACGCGTTGTGCATTTTTATATTTATCCAACATAGTTCTAAAATTTTAAACCGCCTTTGCGTGCCGCTTCGGCTAATGCTTTTATTCTTCCATGATATATATGTGTTCCTCTGTCAAAAACAACGGCTTCAATGCCTTTATCCAAAGCCAGTTTGGCAATTTTCTCTCCCACCATTGTTGCCTTCTCGGTTTTGGTTCCTTTCTTGGCAGCAATATCTTTATCCCGTGAAGAGGCGGCAACTAATGTAATCCCCTCATCATCATTGATGAGTTGAACATAAATATCCTTGTTACTTCTATATACCGACATTCGGGGACGAACTGCCGTACCATGTATTTTTTTTCGTATTCTTTTGCGTATCCTAAGCTTTTTTTCTTCTTTTGTCAATCCCATTTTTATAATGATTATGCTGTTTTTCCTGCTTTTCTTCTGATTTCTTCTCCTACATAACGTACACCTTTACCTTTATAAGGCTCAGGTTTTCTCAATGATCTAATCTTGGACGCTACTTGACCCAACAATTGCTTGTCATGAGACGTGAGTTTTATAATTGGGTTTTTCCCTTTTTCCGATACGGTCTCCACTTTTACTTCCGGTGGTAATTCAAATAAAATGTTATGTGAAAAACCCAACGAAAGATCCAATACCTGTCCTTGATTGCTTGCTCGGTATCCCACTCCAACAAGTTCCAGTTCCTTGGTCCATCCTTCGGATACACCTTTCACCATATTGTAAATGAGAGAACGATACAATCCATGCATGGAACGATGATGTTTACTTTCGGATAATCTTTTTACATGGAGAACATTATCTTGAATATCCAATTCAACATCTTTTATCTCCTGTGATAACTCTCCTTTAGGGCCTTTTACTTTCAAAATATTACCTTCTAATTCTAAAGTAACATTTTCAGGTATTTCAACCGGTTTAAATCCTATCCTTGACATAGTCTGAGTTTTTAATAGATATATGCTAATATTTCTCCTCCTACATTTTCTTTCCGAGCTTGTTTATCGGTCATAACACCTTTGGGAGTAGTGAGAATAGCTATACCCAATCCGTTTTTTACGGATGGCATATTCTTTACTCCGGTGTATTTTCGCAACCCGGGTGTACTTACCCTTTTCAATTCTTTTATCACCGGCTCACCTGTAACCGGATCGTATTTTAGAGCAATTTTAATCATCGGACGGCCGTTTTCATCTTTATAAAATTTGTATTTTAATATGTACCCTTGATCTTCTAAAATCTTGGTGATTTCCTCCTTTAATTTTGATCCGGGTATCACCACCACACGATGTCCGGCCGCTTGTGCATTCCTAATGCGCGTTAAATAATCTGCTATTGGATCTGTATGCATAATTCTTAATCTTTTATTACCAGCTTGCTTTTTTTACACCGGGTATCAAACCCTGATTTGCCATTTCTCTGAAAGTGACCCTGGATATTCCGAAAAGACGGATGTATCCCCTAGGTCTTCCGGTTATACTACACCTGTTATGATATCTGATAGGTGATGAATTTTTGGGCAATTTTTGAAGACCTTCCCAATCTCCCGCTTCCTTCAATGCTTTTCTTTTGGCAGCATATTTTGCTATAAGCTTCGCCCTTTTTCTTTCGCGGGCTTTCATTGATTCTTTTGCCATACGTATTATTTCTTTTTAAATGGTAAACCTAATTTTTCCAATAAAGCATATGCTTCTTTATCTGTTTTTGCCGTAGTTACAAATGTTATATCCATTCCGGCAATTTTATTTATCTTATCCAAATCTATTTCCGGAAATATGATTTGTTCACTGATACCCATATTATAATTTCCTCTTCCATCAAATCCATCTCGTTTTACACCTTGAAAATCCCGTACACGAGGTAGAGCCACAGTAATCAACCTGTCAAGAAATTCATACATTCTATCCCCGCGCAAAGTTACTTTGGCTCCAATGGGCATTCCTCTTCGCAATTTAAAGCCTGCCACATCCCTTTTGGAAATGGTCGGCACTGCTTTTTGCCCTGTTATGGCGGTTAATTCTTCAACTGCATAATCAACCAATTTTTTATCTTGGGTGGCTTGTCCCACTCCTCTGCTAACCACAATCTTTTCCAATCTGGGAACTTGCAATTTATTCTTGTAACCGAACTCTTCCATAAGAGCGGCTATGATATTTTCCTTATATTCTTTTTTTAATCTAGGTTCGTAGTTCATAACGCTTAAATTTGCTGTCCGGAATTTTTAGCATATCTTACTTTCTTACCATCTTCAAATCGGTATCCAACGCGTGTCGGTTCTCCTGTTTTAGGATCTACCAACATAACATTGGAAACATGAATAGAAGCCTCCTTTTCAATAATTCCTCCTTGAGGATTTTCAGCGGAAGGCTTAATTCTTTTCTTTACAATATTCACACCTTCAACTATTACCCGGTCTTTATCTCGTAAGATTTTCAAAATTTTACCTTTCTTACCCCTGTCTTTTCCGGACATAACCATTACTTGATCGCCGGTTTTTATTTTAAATTTTTTCATAATCAATCTTTATAATACTTCAGGTGCTAATGAAATGATCTTTGTAAATTGTTTTTCACGCAACTCTCTCGCTACTGGACCAAATACACGTGTCCCTCTCATTTCACCCTGCGGATTCAGCAATACAACGGCATTGTCATCAAACCGGATATATGATCCGTCAGGACGTCGCACTTCTTTCTTGGTGCGTACTACAACACCGGTAGATATCTGACCTTTTTTAATGTTCCCGTTGGGCGTGGCCTGTTTTACGGTTACTACAACCTTATCTCCGATCGAGGCATATCGTTTGCGCGTACCACCCAACACTCTGATAACCAAGGCTTCCTTAGCTCCGGTATTGTCTGCTATTTTTACTCTGGACTCTTGTTGTATCATCTTACTTGGCTCTTTCTATTATTTCTACAATTCTCCAACGTTTTTTCTTACTCAACGGACGCGTTTCCATAATACGCACTTTATCTCCAATGTTGGCTTCGTTCTTCTCATCGTGCGCCATATATTTTTTGGTTTTGATCACAAACTTATGATATTTGGGATGTTTCAATTTTTTAACCTCCGATACCACAACGGTTTTGTCCATTTTATTGGAGGTGACAATCCCTACTCTCTCTTTTCTTAAATTACGTTTTTGTTCCATCACTTAATCTTATTTGAGACCTCTGGCATTTTTTTCTGTTAACAACCTGGCAATGGTTTTACGCATTTCTTTAATTTCCATTGGATTTTCCAATGGCGTTACTTGATGCGTAAGTTTCATTTGCACATATTTCTTTTTCATTCGTTTGATTTGCTCTAGCAAATCCGCATCATCCAGCTTTCTAATTTCACTCATTTTCATAACATTACCTGTTTTTCATTAATTCGGGCGCCATCACAAATTTTGTTTTGACCGGAAGTTTTTGTGCGGCCAATCGTAAAGCTTCTCTGGCTATTTCTTCCGATACACCGTCAATTTCAAATAAAATTCTTCCGGGTTTCACTACTGCAGCCCAGTATTCCACATTTCCTTTACCTTTACCCATCCTTACTTCCAAAGGCTTTTTAGTGATGGGTTTATCCGGAAAGATTTTTATCCACAATTGTCCTTCACGTTTCATGTAACGTGTGGCGGCAACACGGGCGGCTTCTATTTGTCTGGATGTAATCCACGCACTGCCCAGGGATTTGATACCGTACATACCGAAAGCCAAACGGTGCCCTCTTGAAGAGATGCCTTTCATGCGCCCCTTTTGTTGCTTTCGATATTTATATTTTTTAGGTTGTAACATGTCTTATATTTTTTATCTTCGACGATTTCTTTTTCCTTTTTTCTTATCTTTTTGCCCCAATCCAACCAGTGGATTCAACTCGCGTTTACCATAAACTTCTCCTTTCATTATCCAAACTTTCACCCCTATTCTACCGTAAGTTGTATGGGCTTCTTCCAATGCATAATCAATATCCGCCCTGAAAGTTGATAACGGAACACGGCCATCCATGTAGGTTTCGGTTCTAGCCATTTCGGCTCCGTTTAATCTCCCGGATATTTGAACCTTAATCCCCTCGGCTTTCATACGCATAGTGGATGCTATGGCTTGTTTAATAGCACGACGATATGAAATACGGTTTTCAATTTGACGTGCTATATTCAAAGCAACCAATCTGGCATCCAATTCTGGTCTTCTGATTTCAAATATATTGATTTGAATATCCTTACCGGTTAACTTTTTCAGGTCTTCTTTTAGTAAATCCACTTCAACTCCACCTTTCCCGATAATAATGCCGGGCCTGGGGGTTGTAATAGAGATGGTTACCAATTTGGATGTCCTGTCTATATATATATGTGATATAATTTTATTCCGGGCAATGCGTTCTATGCGATCTTCTATAAATTTTCTAATTTTATAATCTTCTTCAATTTTATCCGCATACCGATTGCCTCCAAACCACATGGAATCCCAGCCTTTAATAATACCCAATCTGTTACCTATCGGATTTGTCTTTTGTCCCATATTATTTTGCTGTTTTTTCTTCTAATTGTTTTTCACCTAATTCTATTGTTATATGACTCATTCTTTTTCTTATTCTGTGCGCTCTTCCTTGTGGAGCAGGTTGGATTCTTTTCAACATACCGGCCTCATCCACTTTAATTTCCTTTATATATAAACCCGCTTCTTCCATATCCTTTTCAGGGAATTTTTGCTCCCAATTATTGATAGCACTCACTAAGAGTTTTTCAATATAGGGCGCACTAGCCTTTCGCGTGAACTTCAAAACTGCCAATGCTTTTTGCACATCCATACCTCTAATTAGGTCGGCAACCAAACGGGTTTTTCTGGCCGAAATTCTATGAAATCTTAGTTTGGCCACCACTTTATTTTTTTTGGCTTCCTTGAGTTTTTGTGCCATAATATGCTTTCTAGCTCCCATGATTCAATTATTTTTTTCCTTTATTCTTTGCTCCGGCATGCCCTCTAAATGTTCTGGTTGGCGCAAATTCACCGAGTTTATGCCCTACCATATTTTCAGTGATATAAACCGGAATAAATTGTCTCCCGTTATATACGGCTATGGTTTGTCCCACAAAATCAGGTATAATCATGGATGAACGTGACCAGGTTTTGATCACTTCTTTTTTCCCTGATTCCAAGTTCTTCTGCACTTTTCGCATTAATTTATAATGCACGTAAGGTCCTTTTTTTAATGATCTAGCCATATCCTAAATTATTTCTTTCTTCTTTCCAGTATGAATTTGTTACTATATTTTTTCTTATCACGTGTTTTATATCCTTTGGCAGGAATACCCTTTCTGGAACGAGGATGTCCTCCTGATGCTTTACCTTCACCACCTCCCATAGGATGATCAACAGGGTTCATGGCCACACCTCTTGTTCTGGGTCTTCTACCCAACCATCTGGATCGTCCGGCTTTACCTGATTTCTCCAATTGATGATCCGAATTGGAAACCACTCCGATGGTTGCCATTCCATCAGCTAAAACCATTCTGGTTTCACCTGATGGTAATTTTATGATCACATATTTTCCTTCCTTAGCCATGAGCTGAGCAAAGGTTCCTGCACTTCTTGCCAATGCACCACCCTTTCCGGGTTTCATCTCAATATTGTGAATAATGGTACCCAAAGGGATATTTTTCATGGGCATGGCATTTCCGATTTCTGCCGGCACCTTTTCTCCTGAAATTATTTGATCTCCAACTTTTAATTCATTCGGAGCAATGATATACCTTTTTTCACCGTCAGCATACACAACCAAAGCTATGAAAGCGGTTCTGTTGGGATCATATTCTATGCTTCTAACTGTAGCAGGTATATCAAACTTATTTCTTTTAAAATCTATGATTCTATAACGTCTTTTATGGCCGCCACCTCTGTAGCGCGCGGTCATTCTCCCTTTATTGTTTCGTCCGCCCGTACTCTTTTTAGGAGCCAATAATGACTTTTCAGGTTTATCGGTAGTAATAGCATCAAAGGTATTTACTACTCTGAAACGCTGTCCCGGTGTTGTCGGTTTTAGTTTTCTTACACCCATAATTTCCTTTCTTAATGATTATAGAAGTCTATATTTTGACCTTCGGCCAATTCAACAATTGCTTTTTTATATGCCCCTTCAGTTCCTCTTAGAATTCCTCTTTTGGTGAATTTCATCTTTTTCTTCGCCGGATAAATCATGGTCCGAATGGCTACAACTTTTACACCGTACAAATCTTCAATAGCTTTTTTGATTTGTGGCTTTGTAGCTTTTTTGTCCACTATAAAACCATATCTGTTGAACTTATCGGTTTGGTCCAACATTTTTTCCGTTAATATGGGTTTTTTTATGATATCCATCTCCTCTTATTTTTTTAATACACCTTCAATTTCTTCTACAGCTTGCTCACTAATAAGCATTTTTCCTGCATTCAAAATGTCGTAAGTGTTTAAATCTGAACCTCTTACAATTTTTACCGAAGGCAAATTACGTGATGACAAATATACGTTTTTATTTAATTCAGCCAACACAAACATGGCTTTTTCTTGATCTACACCCAAGTTTCTAAGAATTTTCAGAAAGTCTTTGGTTTTAGGAGCCTCCATATCAAATTCTTCAATCACTTTAATCTGCCCTTCCTTCATCATATAACTCAAAGCTGATTTACGAGCCAAACGCTTAATTTTTTTGTTTAGCTTAAAACGGTAATCTCTAGGTCTGGGACCGAAGACTCTACCTCCCCCGCGGAACAAAGGGTTTTTAATGCTTCCTGCACGAGCCGTACCGGTTCCTTTTTGTCTTTTAATTTTCCGCGTACTTCCGGCTATTTCACCACGCTCTTTGGCCTTGTGTGTTCCTTGACGTTGTGATGCCAAGTATCTTTTAACATCTAAATACATGGCG
>Ga0256832_1001256_pt1 | contig 17033 bp, 13 predicted proteins | sample 134614metaG_FD_190534 | JGI IMG/M metagenome (GOLD analysis project Ga0256832, IMG submission 190534) | Hydrothermal vent microbial communities from Lau Basin, Pacific Ocean - 134-614 | ecosystem: Environmental > Aquatic > Marine > Hydrothermal vents | place: Pacific Ocean: Lau Basin | collected...
TACGCTTTCAAGTTCAGTCCTCGATGGGGGGTGGCGCCAGCACCTCCCGGTTGCCCTTGCCGTCCGGGGTGCTGACGATGCCAATGCGCTCCATTTCCTCGATGAGACGGGCGGCGCGGTTGTAGCCAATCTTGAGGCGGCGCTGCACTCCGGAAATGGAGCCCCGGCGGCTCTCCGTGACAATCTTCACCGCCTCGTCGAACAGGGGATCGGCATCTTCCGTGTCCACGCCGGCGGCCTCGGGAGATAGACCCGGAATGGCCTCCGTTGGTTCCTGCACGATTTCGTCCAGATAATTGGGCTCGCCCGCCTGTTTGAGGAAGCTCACCACCCGATGCACCTCGTCATCAGAGACGAAGGCGCCATGGGTGCGCTGGGGAATGGAGGTGCCCGGCGGCAGGTAGAGCATGTCACCATGACCGAGGAGGTGCTCGGCGCCCATCTGGTCGAGTATGGTGCGCGAATCGATGCGCGAGGACACCTGGAAAGCCACCCGGGTGGGAATGTTCGCCTTGATGAGGCCGGTAATCACGTCCACGGAAGGCCGCTGAGTGGCCAGCAGCAGGTGAATACCCGCCGCCCGGGCCTTCTGGGCCAGGCGGGCGATGAGTTCCTCCACCTTCTTGCCCACCACCATCATCATGTCCGCCAGTTCGTCGATAACCACCACGATATAGGGCATATGAGTCAGAGGTGGCGGCTCCGCGGGCTCGTCTTCCGTGAGACCCGTGGGATCAGGCTGCCACAGGGGATCGGGGATGCTCTCGCCCGCTTTCTCGGCATCCTTGATTTTCTTGTTGTAACCGCTGATGCCCCGCACCCCCAGGGCCGCCATGAGGCGGTAACGGCGCTCCATCTCTCCCACGCACCAGCGCAAGGCGTTGGCCGCTTCCTTCATGTCGGTAACCACTGGCGTGAGCAGATGGGGAATGCCCTCATACACGGACAGCTCCAGCATCTTGGGGTCCACCATGATGAGGCGTACCTCATCCGCCTTCGCCTTGTACAGCAGGCTGAGAATCATGGCGTTGATAGCTACGGATTTACCCGAGCCCGTGGTGCCGGCAATGAGGGCATGGGGCATCTTGGCAAGATCCGCCACCACGGGACCGCCGGAGATGTCCTTGCCCAGCACCAGGGTCAGGGGCGACTTGGACTTGTCGTAATCCTCGGAACAGAGCACCTCACTGAGATACACCATCTCCCGGTGCTCATTGGGAATCTCCAGGCCAATGGTGGACTTGCCGGGAATCACTTCCACCACGCGCACGGAGATCACCGACAGGGAGCGTGCCAGATCCTTGGAGAGATTACTGATCTTGCTGGCCTTGGTGCCCGGTGCCAGTTGCAGCTCGAACAGGGTGACCACGGGCCCGGGATGCACGGCCACCACTTCCACGGCGATACGGAAATCCTCCAGCTTGCGTTCCACCAGGCGAGACAGAGCCTCCAGGGCCTCTTCGGAATATCCGTGCTCGGAATGCTTTGGCTCATCCAGCAGAGACAGCGGCGGCAGCTCGGAATTGGGTTCGGGCTCGATGAGGGTCATCTGCTTTTCCTTTTCCACCCGCACGCTGGGCACCACCTTGGTGATCTCGGTTTCGATCTTCGGCGGCTTGCGTTCCTTGATGCGCTGCCTCTCCTTTTTCAGGGACTCGGAGCGTTCCTTCTTCATTTGCCGTGCCGTAGGCAGGGAAGGCTGTTTCGGCTTGAACAGGGCCACCATGCGCCGAAAGCCGCCCAGCACCAGGCCGCCTATGCCATCCATGACGGCAAGCCAGGAAATACCGCTAAACAGGGTAAAGCCCACCATGAACAGGGTCAGCAAGAACAAACTGCTGCCCACGGGACTGACCACGTCCACCAGCAGGGACTCCAGGGCCTTGCCGAGGATGCCCCCCGCCCCTTCCGGCAGGGAAGTCTGCGCGGTCACGTGCATGGTGGCCAGCCCGCTGCCGGCCATGAGGGTGATGAAGAACCCCAGCCAGCGGAATACCAGCAGCTGATAGTCCGTGTCCTTGTTCTCCTCCCGGTCCCTGAACAGCAGCCAGCCGCTCCAGACAACAATGACGGGCACCAGGTAGGCCAGGTAACCGAACAGGGTCAACAAGACGCTGGAAAACCAGGCACCCACGGGGCCGCCGGCATTCTCGGGCACTTCCCTGGCCCCCACGAAAGACCAGCCGGGATCTTCCGGTGAGAAGGTCGCCAGGGACAAAACGAAGTAGGCGCTGATGGCCAGCAGGAGCAGAAAGGCGCCTTCCTTGAGCCGCTTGTTGAGGGTTTGATGCACGAGATTTATAAAATCAATAGGTTATGCAAAATATTTACAGCATTTTAGCAAATATTTTCCAATCAGGTACATTCCCGGAAAACACAGGGCGCATGGTGGCGTGAAACACCTATAATGAGCTGACGAAAACAGCCGGATCAGCCCGCATGTTGCTTTCCCGCCTCAGACGCTACCGTACCGCACGCACCCTGCGCCGTCATGGCCTGCCGGACCTTCTCTGGCGCCGTCTGCGCCGGGAACTCTATCTGCTGCACAACCTGAGTGTGCGCCACGCGGTCCGTCTCAGGGAACGCACCACCCTGCTGCTGCATGACAAGGCCATTCACGGTGTACAGGGGCTGGACTTGAGCCTGGAGATGAAGGCCGTCATCGCCGCCCAGGCCGCCCTGCTGATCCTGGAACTGGACGAATCCAGCTTCGACGGCTGGACGGAACTCATCGTCTACCCCGGCGCATTCAGGGTACGACGAACCGTCACCGACGAGTTTGGCGTCAGTCACGAGCAGGCCTCACATCTCAGCGGCGAATCCTGGCAGAACGGCCCCATGGTGCTTTCCTGGGAAGACGTGAAAAGAGACAGCTACCATCGGCATCCGGGCAGCCACGTCGTCATCCACGAGTTCGCCCACAAGCTGGACGCCCTCAACGGCCGGGTGAACGGCATGCCACCCCTGCACCCGGAGATGCCCATCGAAGAATGGAGCCGTACCCTGAGCCAGGCCTACGAGCGTCTGCTGCGCCAGCTGGAAAGGGGACAGGCCTGCATCAACCCCTACGCCGCCACCAACCCGGCGGAGTTCTTCGCCGTGCTCAGTGAATATTTCTTCACTGCGCCACATGCCCTCAAGCACCACTGCCAAGAGGCCTACCTGCAGTTGCGCGCCTATTACCGCCAAGACCCCCTCAAGCGACTCAAAAGTTGAGAAGACCCACTGCCGTCAGTCCAGGGGATAGACGGGATGAGGCGCTTCCGGGTGGTAATACTTCATCATCCTGGGCGCCAGGGCTTTCAGGGCTTCCTGACGGTGTTCCGCCGATGGGTGCGTATTGAGAATTTCCGGCGGCGCGCTTGTGTTGATCTGTCCCATTTTTTGCCACAGGGTTGCAGCGGACCTGGGATCATAGCCCGCCTTGGCCGCCAGCTCGATGCCGATACGATCCGCCTCGGCCTCGGCCTTGCGGCTGTAGGGCAGCTCAATGGCCAGGGTGGCCGCCAGGGCCGCCCCGGTGAGCGCCGCCGTGCGGTAGCGGCTGTCATGCAGGGCCGTGGCGGACAGCACCGCCAGGCCAAGCTGTGAGGCCAGGGCGACGGACATCTGTTCCGCCACATGATTGGACAGGGCGTGACTGATTTCATGGGCCATGACCTGGGCCAGTTCGTCATCCGTGGGATGCAGTTTTTCCATCAGCCCCGTGTAGATGGCCATCTTGCCCCCGGCCATGCACCAGGCGTTGACCGTTTCCGGGTCATCGACAACAACCACTTCCCAGTCCCAGTCACGGCTTTCGGGGTACATGCGAACAGCCTGGGCGATAAGGCGGCCGGTGATTTTCTTCACCCGGGCAAGCATTTCAGGCCGGTTGTTCAGCTTGCCCTTGGCCTCGTATTCCTTCAATTTTTCAGGATAGGCTTTGGCCGAGGCCTGCATCGCCTGTGAAGGACTGACCAGCATGAGCTGGTGCCGGCCCGTGGGGCTGGTGGCACAGGCGCCCAGGATAAGCGTAAGGACGAAGGACAGAAACGGCTTTCGGATCATGACGGAGAACACCACTACCTAATATTTCACCAAAACAACATACCAATAACCCCATAAACCCGAAACAATTCGGTCGCTTATATTGAACGTGCGGGAGATATTCATGTAATAGACTGTAACTCAATAACAGATTGAATTTCCAGCGGTAATACGATGTATGGCACGAGCAGAAAACAGGGTTTCCCGCTTCCCTCATTTTCGATGCCCTGCAGCCATTGTCAAAGTGGCGGCACATCCTTGTGCCACACGCAGGCGGTCGAAAAAGAGTGTTGTGCGACAACCCGCTATGGAACAATAACCGCGCGCCCGCTGATTAACACAGATAGTGGATTTCGCATCAGCTGTTCTTCAGGGTAATGGCGTTCCGGCGGCGATGCCGCCAGGTATCAAGCAGGGCCACCATCCACCAGGCATAGAGGCTGATGACGACGAACAGCGACAGGCGCACGAAGGATGCCATGTAGACATCCTTGCTGCTGGCGATGTCTGCGATGGCCGGTCCCAGCAGGATCAGCTGGGTGGTCATGACGTTGGACCAGAACGAGGTCGGATAGCGCGTGGGCAGGGCGCCATAGATCTTGCTGGCCACGAATATCGCCGTCAGCAACATGAGCAGGAAGTACATCCACAGATTGGGCAGGATGCGCAGTCCCATCCAGACGGCCATGGCAAAACAAGCGGCGAGGAAGGTCGAGCCCAGTAGCTCGCGTCCAGCGTGGGCGATGTCGATGTGGGAGGTCTGCTGTCCCAGGGTCACGGACTTCATGATGGCGGCGACGAATAGCGATGGGTTGTTCAGTGCCAGCAGGTACACCGGCAGAACGATGAGGGTGCCACGGATGGCGATCCAGCGTGAGGCCTCGGCATCGACCGGGGGAGCTTCCTGATCCTTCTGGCCTGCCGCCTGGGAATCCTCAGGGAACAGGGGGTAGACCAGCCACTGGCAGACGATGGCGATGACGATACCACTGAGAAAGGACTCCACCAACATCTTGCCTAGGCTGAAGTCGTACAGGCTGGTGGCCGAAATGACGGTGAAACCGATGGCGACGAAGGTGCCCAGCGCTGGCTGCTGCTTGTAAATCGTGAGATAGAAACTTAGGTACAGGCCCAGCAGTACCACCACCACAGCGGCGGGAGCGAAATACATGAGCAGGGGCACCAGCAACAGCCCGACGCCGGTGGTGACGGCCACGAGGATGACCAGCACCAGCAGCCTCTTCGCCCCCATCGGCGGTGCCGGATTGAGGGTGAGCATGAAGGCGAAAAGCGGTGCCATGAAAGCGAAGGTGAGGCTGAGGGCATAGACCAGCACCAGGGTCAGGGCCGTGGTGAGGGCGAGGCGGAAGACGCGACGGGCCTGCAGGCTCATGCTATCGGCTCCCCCGCTCAGTAGGCGTAGGACAGCACGCTCATGAAGCGGATGAAGCCCTTGCCCAGCACCTTCAGCATGCCGGCCTCCTCGCTGTAGGCGATGACCTCGGCCTGGCCGCCGACGCGCAGGGAACCCGGCTTCAGTCCTTCCTGGTGGCGGTCGAAGGCGATGGACACCGGGAAACGCTGGGGCTGGCGCAGCCAGTCACGGCTGTTCTTGATGTTCGGCAGCGCACCTGCCGGTGGCTTGCTGCCTGCGCTGACGCCCAAGCCAATGCTGCGGATCCGCCCGCTGAATACCCGGCCCGGAAGCACATCAAGAACGAATTCCACTGGCGTACCTACCTTCAGGTGACCAAGATTGTTCTCGGTGAATTCGGCATCGATCCACACATTATGTACTGCCACCAAAGTCATCACGGCACGCCCGGTGCCGGCATAATGACCGACGTCGGCCTGCAGGTCGGTGATCACGCCGTTGGAGGGGGCGCGCACCACGGTGTTCTTCAGGTCGAGCTCCGCCTTCGCAACGGCGCTTTGCGCACCCAGCAGCTGCTCCTGGCTTTCCTTTTCACGCTCCTGGGCCTTCTGCAGATCGGCTTCGGCGGCATTCACCTTGGCAATGGCTTGCTTATAGGCGGCCTGCGCCATCTCCACCCGTCGTACGGAGATGGCACCCGGATCCTTCTTGTACAGATTCTCCTGGCGGATGGCGTCCTTGCGGGCCTTCTCCAGGTTGGCGCGTTGCGCCGCCAGCTTGGCGCGCGCCACCTCGATGGCGCTGACCGAGGCGGCCAACTGGCTACGGGCGCCCTCCTGTTTGGCCCTGGCGCGCTCCAGGGCGATCTCGTAGGGCTGGGGGTCCACCTGGAACAGGGGGGTGTCGCGTTCCACCAATTGGTCGGTCCTTACCCAGATCTTTGTCACCGCGCCGGACACCTTGGGCGACACGCCCACCACGAAGGCCTGCACCCGGGCCTGCTGGGTGTAGGGGGTATAGCGGTCGCCAGCCAGATACCAGACCACGGTGAGCACGATCAACCCCAGTACGATGAGGGTACCTCGCTTCACGGCGTTGCCGGCGGCGGGCGTCTGCGCTTCTTCCGACGCTGTCTTCTGCTCACTCATGGTGTTCACTCATGGACCTATCGCCACTCTTCACGAAGTCGGGTTGCTGACCGGGGGCGGGTAAAGGGTCATCCAGCAGCGCCCCCCAGTCGACGCGCTGCTTCATGGTTTCGATGACACGTTCGGGCAACATATCCGCCACCTGAGCCGGCGACCAGCCGCCACCCAGACCCTTGTAGAGACTGATCACCGCGGCGATGTTCTGACTGCGGGCGCTGATCAGGCGGTCGTTCTGCGCAAACAGCGAGCGCTGGGCATCGAGCACGCGCTGGAAGTCGGCGTAGCCCTCCTGGTAACTGGTGTTGGCGATCTGCAGGGCCCGCTCGGCGGTCATCACGGTCTCATGCAGCAGCGCCTCCTGCTCGGCACTCTTGACCACGGCGATGGCGGCATTGTCCACCTCGGCGGCCGCCTGCAGGACTAGGTTTCGGTAGTTTTCGATGAGCTGCTGCAGACGCGCATCCTGTAGTCGCACGTTGTTCTCAATGCGGCCGTAGGAGAAGATGTTCCAGCTCAGCGCCGGGCCGATGCCGAGGCTACTAGCGCCGGCGGTGGACCTGCTGCTGCCGTTCCAGCCGAGGCTGCCAACCAGGGAAATGCTCGGGTAGTAGTCGGCCTCGGCAATCCCGATCTGTGCCGACTGGGCCGCTACCTGCCAGACCGCGGCGCGGATGTCCGGTCGGCGCAGCAGCAGGTGGGCAGGCAGGACAGCAACCTTGGTGCAGTCGACTTGCGGCAGTTGGTAATCGTCATCATCCAGTCCGGGCAGGCTGCCGGGCGAACGGCCGAGCAGCACGGCCAGGGCATTGCGGGTTTGCGTCAGGGCCTGCTCCAGAAGCGGGATGCTGGCACGGGTAGAGAGGTATTGGGTCTTGGCCTGCTGCAGATCAAGCTCGGAGGCGTTGCCGCTCTTGAACAGCTCGGTGGCGATATCGAAACTGCGCTTCTGGATCTCGGCATTCTTCAACGCGATGTCGATACGCGCCTGGATGACCCGGTAGCTGTAATAGAGGCTCACCACTTGGGCGTTGATCAGCACCTGTGCCGCGCGCTGGTTCTCCACGGAGGCGAAGAAGCTGGCGTCGGCCGATTCCACGCCGCGCCGGAACCGGCCCCAGAAGTCCAGCTCCCAGCCAATGTTGAAGCCGGCGCCGAAGGTGGTGCGGCTGCCGTCGGTGAGCGGGTTGGAAACTTCGTGGTCGTTCTTGTTCACATAGCTGGCCGACGCGTTGATCTGCTGTACCTGCGGGTACAGGGCACTACCGGCGATGCCGAGCACCGCCCTGCTCTCGAGAATCTGCAGGACGGCGATGCGCAACTGCGGATTGTCCGTACGTGCTGCGGCGATCAGACGGTTCAGCGCCGGGTCGTTGAAGGTCTCCCACCAAAAGGCCAGCTCCGGGGTCGCCACCAAGGCCTTCGCCGGGGGCGACGGGGCGATGGCCAACCCATGCAGGGAATCGTCCCAGCTCGTCAGCTCGCGATCTTCCGGCGGCTTGAAGTCAGGGCCGAGGGTGGTGCAGGCCGTGAGCGCAAACAGGCCTAGGCCCAGTGCCGCGCCTACCAGAAGGCGGCCCAGACGCCGCCAGCAGGCATGGGCATTGCTGGTCGTCGGGTGAAGCGCTACGCCGGACAGGCGGTACAAGACTATCGTCATTCTTATGGTCATTGCTGCACTGCCCGTAGCAGTTTTTCCCCACCTCCACAGTCAAGAAGCCGGAAATCTTTCTCGTGAACGGAAAAGGTGAATGTCGCATGATGTCGTCTGGGCACAGCTTTGGCAAGCACGGCAGACAGCTTTACCAGCAGAATATCGAAATGCTACAGGATCAGTTCGTTGATGGCTCGGCGTTTCCGTTCGACAATTTTGGATACACCCCTGTAACAGACGCTGACCCTTCCGCTCGGCAACGCGTTGATGGAGAAATAACTCGATGACAACGCCACCATCCATGAGGGTTGCAATCTGGCCCGCCAGCTGTAATCCGAAAGTAGGACACCCCACCGCAAAGCGGATAGAACCCAGGGCATATCGCCTTATGGAACAATCACCGCGCGCCCGCTGATTTCACCCTTTGCCAGGCGATTGAGCACCTGCTCCACCTCATCCAGCGGATGGCGTGACAGATGCGGGCGCACCGCACCGGATCTGGCCAGCGCGATTAGCTCACTCAACTCCGCCTTCGTGCCGCCGAATGTGGTGGACAAGGTGGCGCCATAGGGCATGGAACGGTGCGTGAAAGGCAATTCGCCCGAGCCGCGCCCGACCATGACCACATGCCCCTGGGGGCGGATCATGTCAAAAGCCGATTGCAGGGTGACAGCGGCGCCGACGAAATCCAGAACGGCGGCCGCATCATGTCGCGGCAATGTATCATCGCCGGGCTCCACCGCCCTATCGGCCCCCGATTGCAGGGCCAGCGCCCGCGCGTCAGGGCTGGGATCGACGGCGATCACTTCCGCCGGAGTTACCGCCTTCAGAGCCGCCACTGCCAGGTGTCCCAGACCGCCCGCGCCAATCACGACGGCCACCGACCCCGGCAGCAGAACCGGCGCGACGCGGCGTACCGCGTGATAGGAAGACAGCCCCGCATCGGTGAGCGGCGCGCCCTCGGCGGGATCCAGGCCGTCACAAGGCACGAGACAGCCTACCGGAACCAATACATATTCCGCCAGACCACCATCCATTCCGATCCCCGGCTGGATGGGCTTGCCCCGGCAATAGTTGTTCCAGCCACGCAGACAGGCATCGCAGTGTCCGCATCCGGCCAGGGTGACCAGTGCCGCGCGTCCCTTGTCCCAGCCCGAAACCCCGGGGCCGGCCTTGTCCACCCAGCCACCGATTTCATGGCCGATGGTCTGGGGCAGCGTGACATTGATATGCGGCGGGCTTTCAGTCCAGTCGTGTATCATGTGCAGGTCTGACTGGCACAATCCGTTGCCCGCCACCTTGAGCCGCACCTGTCCCGAACCGGGCTCTGGAATGGGAATATCGACCAGTCGCGGCGGCGTCTGCCAGTCGAAGAGGCGATAGGCTTTCATGGTTATTTCCCCTTGCAGACGGGCCGTTCATCGGGAATGAACTCGATCCCCGGGTGTTTAGCAATGTCCGATTTCGGCGCGGCGGCATCCACTTCGATATACCAGCGGGTGATGGTCCATTTTCCGTTCCGTTTTTCCAGGCTCGCGTTGTAGGTGCCGCTGGTGAAAACAACGAACTGGCCATCCGGCTTGGCCAGTGAAATCAGCAGATAGGTGCGGACTTCGGCTGTGTTCGCCGTTTGGTTGACGACATGGACATTACCCATGGTATGGCGCTTGACTGCCGTGTTTTTCTCACTGCCCGGACCGCGAAACCGCACATCGACGAACTTGCGAAACGCTTTCATGCCCTTGGCTTTGATCGTGCCGAAACAAGGCACCGTGGTTTCGAACAGTATGTCATCGGAAAACAGGGCGAACCATTCATCCCAGCGTTCTTCATCGATCAGATAGGAATAGGCGGCCACATGGTTGATGATGGCCAGCCGGTCCGCCAGAAAGGCCGGATCGACCGGCAAGGGCTTACCTGAATTGTCGGCCTGCATCATCGGCAGGCGCTTGGGCGCGAGCCGCTTCTGAAAATCGGTCTGCTCAGCCCAGTCGGCGGCCAGAACTGGCATCGACAGACAGGCGGCCAGCAGCGCGAAAATCGGTTTGCGAATGTTCATGGTTGTTTTAACTCCTCGGATAAGTTTGTTTTCCAGCATCAACTCAGCATCCTGATCCGGGAAGAGGGGCTGTCATTGAATAGCCAGGCTTCCGCAGCATGGAGGCTGCCGCAGAGCGTACAAGGACGTATTCACAGCGTCCAGGCCATTCAATGACAGACCCTCTCTGCAATACAGTTACGCTGAGTAGTTACGTATTCCGCTCATCTGCGGCCCAGCCACGAAGCTAGGGGCATCAGGATCAGCAAGCCGACGATTGCGGTAACGATCAGGGTGACCAAAACCTTGGGATCATCGAAATTCTGCCCCGCAACGACCAGTGCCGCGGAAATATTGCGCTGGCCCGTGCCCAGTCCCATGACATTGCGCACGGGCGCCGAGCGTCCGCCCAGAGCCATTCCCGCCCCGATCGACGCCAGCAGGAAAGCAATGATGGCAAGGCCGTCCAGCCCGATCATCGACAGGATATTGCGCAGATTGAGCAGCACAAGAAGCACGGTCAGCAGCACCAGCGCCAGATTGGACAGCTTGAGCAGGAACGGGCTGATCGTCTTCGCCAACTCCTCCGCATGAGCCCGCACCACCAAACCCACGATCAGCGGCAGCAGCATCATCAGCGCAAGAGAGCGGGCGATACCGGCGGCATCCACCTCCACGCCCTCGAGCATCAACGGCAAGACCAGGGGCAGATAAATGATGGACGCCACCATCAGCAACAGCATCAGGCCCACCGAGAAGGCCACATCACCCTTGGCGATCTGCGCCAGCTTGGGCAGGAAAGGCGCGCCCGCCGCCGTGGCCAGCAGAACGAGACCAATCTTGGTGCCGGTATCCAGGGGTATGCCCTTGAGAATGAGCCAGGTCAGAAACGGCACCAGGACGAAATTGGCCAGCAGGGCCAGCACCACCCGGCGCATGTCCCTCAAGGGATCGACGATCTGGGGCATGGTCAATCCAAGCCCCAGGCTCAACATCGAACCGATGACAAAAACCAGAATGGAGACTTTCGCCACCAGGGTAAAAATTTGCGCGAATTCGCCCAACTCGATCCCTCCTTCTTCAGATATTCAGCAACGCCGCGGCGTTGTCATAGAGGTATTTCTGCATTACCGCATCACTGAGCGGCAGGGCCAGGGTCTGTTGCAGAGTGGTGTCGAAGTTACCGAATGGAAAAGCCGAGCCATAAACGAACTGATCCTGCAGCATTTCGATATTCTGCTGGTAAAGCTGACCGCCGGGCCAAAATGTATAGACATCCGAACTGATAACCACGCTGGGCCATTTCAGCGCCAAAGCCAGCGCCTCGGTGATCCGTGGATAGCCCCCGTGCCCAAGGATCAGGCGCAGACGCGGAAATTTTTTCATCACGCTGTCCATGCGCCAGATCTGGTTCGGCTCATCCCAGTTGTCAACGCCAGCAAAAGCGCCGGTCTGAACCTGAAGCGGCAAGCCCTTGTCCTGCAACAACTCGTAAAAGGGAAAGAAATCGGCATTGTCGATGGTCGTGGGGCCGCCTTTCTTGCGGTATCCAGGCTCAATGGTCGCGCCCCTGATGCCGGCGGTGATCTCGGCTTCCAGGGTATCCAGCGCGGCGCGCAGCTCTCCATCGATATTGATCGGCGTGATGCCGAAAAACCGCCCCTTGTATTCCTTTTCCATTGCCAGCAGGGCGGCGCCGTCCATGCTGTTTTCAGGGTCGCCCTCTATGGCGCGGCCGGCCACGACCACCTTGTCTATCCCGGCGCGGTCGATTTCATCCCACCACGCCTTCATGGCGCCCTCCTTGCCCACCATGCGTACCACGTCGGGCACCTTGCCGTGAGTCGCGGGATTGCCAAGAGTGGTGGGCCGCTGGGCGATATAGCCCAAGCGCATCTTGAACAGGCCCGCAAAGGATTTCAGCGGCGGGCGGCAGCGAAAGTCGATGACGCGGAAGCTGCGGTCGCGTTTCTTGTCGGTCACCTTGGCATGCGCCTGAGGCGCATGGCCGGACAGAGTGGCCATGCCCGCCAGTCCCGCCAGGCTGCCCAGCGCGGTACGGAAGAAATTCCGGCGCGAAGGTTTCCCTTCCTCGCCACTGGAAGGGGTGTTGTTGTCTGAACTCATCTGGATGCTCCTTCTTTATCAGTAGCGGTCGCCCTTGGCGGGCTTGAAGCGCTCCCATGCCTTGACGGGCTCTGGCAGAGGCGCATTCTCGGCACGGTATTCCGGCGCTTGCCACTTGTAGATTTCGGTTACGGTATTTTCGCCGAAATACATCACATGCTGCTTGTAGTCCTTGATCTTCTCGGGGCTCAGGCTGATGGTGTGGGTATCAAGGAATGTATGATCCAGCATGCGCGTGAACTGTACCGCGGGCAGTTCCCAACCTGCATTGGGCGCATTCAGCCCCTCGATGTAGTAGTGATGGGGAATAATGACTTTGGCGTTGAGCTTCTCGGCGATCTTCATGCCCCAGCGCGGCGTGAGGATATGTCCGTCGTCACTCACGGGCAGCAGGGCAATGTCGATATCACGCATCATCTCCCACACGTCATCGGGGGGATTCTGCCGGTTGTCGCCCCAATGGAGAATCCGCAGTCCGCCGGTTTCGATCAGGAACATGGTGTTGCACCATTCCATAGTCTCGCCTGGTGGACAGGTTTTCTTGCCAAACAGCTCCATCATCATCTTGGCGTTGTAAAGATCGTTCTGGGGTTCGCACATATGCTTGTCCAGAATGCCGGTGATCTTCACGTCTCCCAGCTCGAAGGTGCCTCCCATGCGATCCAATATCATCCCGGCGTCCAGGCGGTGGAGGGCGTCGTGGTCTCCGTGGGCATGGGTGCTTAAGCCAATATCGCAGCGGGTTACAGGGAAGTCCACAAGGAACCAGTAGCCGCCAAAGCCCGGCGCATTCCGCCACGGGTCGATGACGATCTCCAGCCCCTTCGGCGTGGTGATTCTGAAGGCGCACATCCCGAAAAATGAAATTTCCACTTCGCCCGTGCTTTCCCTAAGACCGCCATATTTCTGGGCGGCTATGACCCTGTCGTTGTTGGAAAGCTGCATGAACGCAAGACTGCCCACCGGCCCTACGATGGCCTGCTCGAAGCCCCATTTCTCCTCGATGGCTTCAGGTCCGGTCACTTTCTCGGTAACGCTCGTGCCCACGGGTTTGCTGGATGCGGATCGGTCATTTTTTTCGCTTTTCCTGGTCATGTTCTCTCTCTATGTTTTCTGATTTTCCAAAGCCGCCAGATAGGAATCCAGAATCCTTTCAAAGCTGTGGAACTGCGGCGTCCAGTTCCATTCCGCGCGCGCGCAGCTGTCGTCCACGGGACGGCCGCTGAGCTTGATGATCTTGGTCCAGTCCTCGCGCGGTTTGAAATCGATCTGCGCCCCGGGAATACGGCTGCGCACCATTTCGGCCATCTCCGCCGCCGTGGGTACAGGCGAAATGCCATTGATGAGGTAATTGACCATGCGGATGTTCTCGATGGGGGCGGAGGCAAGCTGAATCAGGGAATTGCCCGCATCCTCCACATGCACCACCGCCACGCGCGTATCCTCGGCCAGCTGGATGGTATAGGGCTTTCCGGCATGGGAATATTCGATCATCGACGAGATATAGTTGACGATCCCGCCGGCCTTGACTCCAGGCCCCACGATGGCCGGAAAGCGGATGCTGCGAAAATCCAGCCCGCGCTTGCGCTTGTACCAACGCCCCGCCCCCTCGGCATAGAGCTTGGTCACACCATAGTAGGAAAATGGCCGCTGCAGGGTCTTGTCGGTAAATATTTCATCATCGTCAAGATCATAGCCGAACACCCCCAGAGAACTGGAAAACAGCACCTGTTCCACCCCGAACTCGCAGGCGGCTTCGAAGAGATGCTGCACCCCGTTGATATTGATCCGTGTGCCTTCAAGAGGATCATCCTCGCACCAGTCGCCCAGAAACGCGGCAAGATGGAATATCCGCCGGGGCCGGATAAGTCCGATGGTTTCGCGCAGATGCCCGGGATCGGCAACATCGCCCTCGATATACTCTACCCTGTCGGCAATATCGGTCAGGCGGCGCGGATCGGGGTTCACATCCATCACGACAACCTTTTCTCTGTCCGCCTCTACCAGTTGATGCACCAGAGACGAACCCAACAGGCCCGAGCCGCCGGTGACAATCACTGAATCTTGTTCGCTCATGATCCGTTTCTCCTGTTTTTCATCGCGTTACTGGAAATCATAAGCCGATACGATCGGCGGTCGATCCAGCGTCTTGTCACGGAAATACTCGTAAAAGCAGATCCCCAGGTAACCCCCCGAGACGTTGAATACCTGATCATAGCCACGATGCTGCAGGGCGCACACCGCGCTATAGGAGCGCTGTCCTGAACGGCAGTGAACATAAACGGGCTGATCGGTGGGAATTTCATCCAGCCGCTGGCGCAGCTCCGAAAGGGGTACATGGTGGGCGCGCAACAAATGACCTGCATCCCATTCCTCCTGCTCCCGCACATCGAGAATGAAGGCTCCGGCATCGTGCAGTTTACGGATATCATTCACCCGAACCTGCTGAAAAGTACCGTGCAATATGTTCGACGCCACATACCCGGCCATGTTGACCACATCTTTGGCTGATCCGAAGGGCGGCGCATAACACAGTTCCAGATGCTTGAGCTGATCCACGCTCGCCTTGGCGCTGATCGCTGTAGCAATCACATCGATCCGTTTGTCCACATTGCCGCGTCCGATGGCCTGGGCGCCCAGAATGCGCCCTGTGGGTTTTTCGAACAGAATCTTGAAATGCAGCTCCTCGGAATCCGGCATCAGTCCGACCTTGTCCTTGGGCACGATCATCACATGCTCGAAGGAAGCGCCCATCTCCCGCAGCTGCCGTTCATTCAGACCGGTGGACGCGGCATTGTAGCCAAACACCTTGACCACGGATGACCCAATATAGCCGCCGTAATGCACCGGAATGCCGTGAATATGATCGGCCACGGCCCGGGCCTGCCGCTGGGCGGGTCCCGCCAGCGCCAGCGAGCCATACTTGCCCAACAGCGGGAAATAAACCTCGATGGCATCACCCACCGCATAGATATCGGGATCAGCCGTGCGGTAATTGTGATCTACCTTGATGAAGCCCGCCTCCGAAAGAGCCAGTCCCGCCTTACCGGCAAGCTCGCTTTCAGGCTGCACGCCGATGCTCAGAACCACGACTTCGGAGCTTATGCGCCGGCCCGAGGACAGAACCACTGTATCGGTATCGAATGCCTCGACGCGATCCCCCACCACCAGATCGACCCCCTGATCCAGCAGTTCCTTGTGCAGAATCTGCACCATTTCATCGTCGAACTGGGCCAGAATCTGCGGGGCCGCCTCGACCAGAGAAACGCTCTGCCCCGCCTCGACGAGATTCTCGGCCACTTCTATGCCGATGAACCCGCCGCCAATGATGGTCACACGCGTTGGTCTGATACGGTCGATGGCCTGTTTCAGCTTTTCGATATCCACCACATTCCGGATCGTGAACACATTGGCCTTTTCCATACCGGAAATCGGCGGAACCACAGGACGCGCTCCCGGCGACAGGATCAGTTTGTCATAGGATTCACGGTAGGTCTCCCCGTTTTCCAGATCACGCACCTCGACCTGCCTGTTTTCGCGGTCGATGGAGATCACTTCGTGACGTACGCGCGCATCGATGTCGTACTGGCCACGAAACTTTTCCGGCGTCATCAGCACCAGATCCTCAGCCCTGGCCACCGTGCCGCTCAGATAATAGGGCAGCGAACAGTTGGAGAAGGAAACATGCGGCCCTTTCTCGAACATGATGATTTCGTCTTCCTCACTGAGTCTGCGACAGCGCGCAGCGGCGGAAGCCCCACCTGCGACGCCTCCGACGACCAGTATTTTTTTTGCCATTTCATTCTCCCGTTATTTATCCCGAATCCCTGTATTCAGTGGGAACATAGAGCGCAAGATATTGATTTGAAAAGCACAACAATAATCCCGGCTTACAGGTTTTCCATGCCGGTTTACATTTCCTGACTTGGCTGGAAATGTAACAGCAGGCATTATGTGCAGCAATTGTCATTTCGCGACATTGTTGTTATTCTCAACGCAACTCGACATTTCGCGATAATAATGAATGGATGCCTGACGATATTCCCTTGTTACGTGCAGGCGTGATGGGTCCCATCGTATCGATGGTAGAGCGGATGGGACTCCCAACGCGAAAGATGTTTCGTGATGTCGGTCTTCCCGACCTGCCTTGGGAGGAAGTGAACCCATATCAGGCCGTTTCTCTCAAGGCTGGCATGGATTTCCTGGAACGTGTTGCCAACACCCAGGGCCTTCCCCTTTTTGGCATGCAGGTTGTTGAAGAACAGTCCCTGGCACACATTCGTTCTCTGCCGCTGCGTTACCGCGATTGCGCAAACCTCAAGCAGCTCATCGGGCAGTTCATCGAACAGGCGCAACAGCAAAGCAGTCTGGCGGACTACCGCCTGATCGAGGATGGAGAGTTGGTCTGGCTGATTCAATGGGGCCTGATTCCCGGCCAATCATATCTGCAAACGGATTTGTTTACTGTATCCGTGCTGATCCAGCTGATACGAAGCGTTACGGGCGGCAGCTGGGCGCCATCCATCATTCACATGTCAGGACCACCAGCCGGCGTCATCAGCGACAGCGATGAACTGAGCCTCTGCGAAATCCGCTTCAACCAACCGAACCGGGGAATCGCTTTCCCCCGCAGACTGCTGTGCCATCAGATAGATGCCTCGGTTG